>Ga0315902_10000336_pt1 | contig 80440 bp, 130 predicted proteins | sample LakEriMetagenome_9_FD_203523 | JGI IMG/M metagenome (GOLD analysis project Ga0315902, IMG submission 203523) | Freshwater fungal communities from buoy surface, Lake Erie, Ohio, United States - Buoy 12 MA117 | ecosystem: Environmental > Aquatic > Freshwater > Lake > Lake biofilm | place: USA... | reverse complement strand
CCCAACAACAAAGTAAACAACAGGTAAACAGCTATGAGGCAAGCCGGCTGTTTACCTGTTGTTTACTTTGTTGTTGGGTTGGGAGGCTCCCCGCCGGCCAGAGGGGGACTGACCGGCGGGGAAGTTTCTAGGCCTGAATTACTCGGACCGGACCTTCCCAGTCGTGAATCGGCTTGTGAGCCCATTCAAGCGCTTCGTCTTCGGTGGCGAAGTATGGTGCCCATTGGACACGCAACCAACCGCCAATGTTGACTTCGAGAGTGTATCGAATGCTTGGCTCGCATTCGTGGCCTTCCATAGTTTCAGTTGCTTCAGCGAACATAAGTCCGCAACCTGAGCATTCTTGGTATCCAATTTGTGGCACGGTGTTTCCCTTCTAGTTGTGTGAGTGAGTCAGTTTAACAACTTGACTCAGGTTGTCTAGGGGGGACCTATTCGAACGCTTGCCTGTCTTCATCAGTAGCAACCCTGATAAAGAACGGAGCAGTGCCTGTGTTCTCATCGTGAGAGTAGCGAGTTGCGCTTAGTTGCCCGAATTTGTCGATTCGGAATTCTAAGCGAAAGTCGCCGTTTAGCGATAAGGCGCTGAGTATCTTCTCAGCCTTGATTAGCGCCCTGAAGCCTGTGTGAGTCCAACGCTGAGAGTCGCAACTAATGTAAACATCAGTTTCTTTATCAGCGTCATTATCGGCTAGCCAGTCTTGGAGATAACTATCCAAGTCATCGGCTTGCCAGTGCCAGCATTCGCCTTCTCGACAGTCATCGGCGGGTATCTCATTGCCTTTCTCATCAAGTAAGCCTTCGCCGTCATCATCAACGGCTGAGCAAAGGCAGTCAGTAGTAATGCTTGCGCTACTGATTATTTCTTCCATGTTGTATCTCCCTAGTTTCTTATCAAGCCCGTTTGCTTGATGTATAAAGACTAGGGTATCTCTCTCAATAACCGACACTTCTAGGTAAACTCTCGGTTAACAAATGCCGTTATCAAACTGTTATCAACACGCCGCCAACCCAACAACTACTAGGGAAACGAAGTTTCCCAGTAGTTGTACAATTTGCGAAGCAAATTGGCAAATCGGCAATAGCAAGCGAAGCATAGCTATTGCCGATTTGCTGGGTTGGCGCGACACGCCCGGGCGTACGACACGCCCGGGAATTTGTTCATCTAAAGTTTACCTAGGCGACACGCCCGGGCGGTTGGGGGGAACCTGCCCGGGCGTGTCTATCTAGGGGTCTGGCTAGTCCATAAACCAACTAACCAGTTTGGCAATCTGCTTGGCGAATACCAAGCAGAGAACAGTCATCACGGCGATAGTCCAGAGAACATCAGCGGGTGGTATGTTCGGTTGGTCTGCCAAAGTTGCTAGCAGACCATAGGCACTCGCATAAATTGCGAGAACGATTGGTGCGGTGATAATTCCAAAGCCTAGACGGCGAATAAAGAACTTCATTAGTTCGCCACCTTTTCACGCTGAACATTGGCACAGGCGTAGCAGATTGTGCCAATTCGGTCTAAGCACTCCAAGAGCAGAGCGTCAGTGCCAGAGTGAACGATGTTTTCAGTAGTGCCACAGATAGAACAGATGTTCATAATTATTACTCCTAGATTAGTGAGAGAGCGGGGGATTGCTCCCCCGCCCGCTCGGTTGATTATTCGGTTGCGGTGCTAGTTGCTTTGACCATAGCCAAAGCGTCCTGAGTAGCGTGAACTACGCCAGTCTTGTAAGCCAAGTCCCAAACTTCTCGCAGGCTTACTACTTGATTAGGCGTGAGGTCGTGGCTATCAGCGTATGACTTTACCAAGTCATACATCTCAAAGAACGCTACTTCACTGCGGTTATCTTTTTGCTCCATAATGCTCTATCCCCTAAGATAGTTTTGCTAAGTTGTCTTGCTTAGCCAAGTTATCAGGCTTGCTTGCCTGATGTATAAAGACTATGCCCTAAGTGTAAAAAACCGACACTTCGTAGGTTAACAATAGGTAAACTCTCGGTGAACGGCTAGGGGGGGTAGGGTTAGCCGACTGCCCCAGCCAGCCCCCCGCCAGGTGTCAGAAACGACCAACGACCATTTTGGCTAGGCAGTAGCCTAAACGGCGGCGTGGTAGACTGGGCCTATGATTATACAACTTAATCCGCCTTTGCCATTGGACACTCCGAAGGGCTCGGCCTTAGCGCACTTCTTGATTGATATGGGTCCTGAGCACAACATTCAGTGGGTTTGCTTCCAGGATGAAACGGGCGAGTGCTGGACCTGGCAGAACAGCGACGTTAGGGCCCAGAAGAACGTTACGATGCATCGCTACCCAGCTGGCAAGTAGATAACGGTTTGGTAACAATTGCTGCGGCATGCAAATACTGCTTAATATTTAATTAACATAATCAAATATTTAGTTGTAGTAGCGGTGTCTGCTGCGCCCCCAATATGCAGGTTTCTTTAAGTAAACAAATGTTGTCAAGTATTCCCAGACTATGTCCTTGTTTTAATCTATAGTAGGAACTATGGAACCTATAACCCCACAGATGAAGCGAAAAGCTTTCGAAGAGAAACGAGCTAACGAGCGTAAAGCGCTCTATGCCGTTGGACATATCCTTGACGACGCCGATGAAGCCGTTAAAAGAGACCCTGATAACAAAGCGGCTATCTACGAAAGGTCTAAGGCAGTTCGCCGCGAGAACCAGCGAGAGATTGACACTGCTTACGCAGTCAAGTCTGGGGCTACCATGGCTGAACTTGCTGAAAAGGGCAAGGACATCGAGGTAAGCGGAGATGCGCTGCGCCGGGCCAAAACTGGTCAGAAGCCTAAGATTCAGACCACTCTTTAGGAAAGACTAATGGCGGGCCGCGTCCACGAGTTCCAACTGGGTGTATTTCCACCAAAAATGCCCATTTTTGGAAGCAGAAGAATCAATGATAGAATCTTTACTGGCCCTAGGGGCTCAGTAATGCGTTACGGTGCATCACCTGCCGCATCTGATGTCGTAAAGAAGCCCTATAATGTGTCTTAAATGTGGAAATTGCAGTGCCGAACATGACATACTAGAAGACGACGACACCGTCGATATTTGGGATAGGAAATAACATGGAACCAGTAGATAACCAGTTTGGTACCTATCAAGAACGTAAAGACAAGATTTTGTCTAACGTACAGGCGGGTGGTGCCGCCTTTAGCGCTCTGTGGAGGAAGCACGGCGTTCAAAGAAAAAACATGTCTCTAAACGCTGAAGTGCGTGCAAAAGCCATCATGGATGATAAGCTTGATGAAAACGTTAGAGAAATCGACACCGCTAATGCAGTACTCAGGGGCGACACTATGGCTGACCTTAAGGAAGCCAGCAACATGGGTATTGACCTCGAGGTAAGCGGAGACGCTCTCCGTAGAGCTAAAAACAATCTTCCACCTAAACTTCACAAGGAGTAAACATGGCTGAAAAGAAAAAGGCGTTTAAGCCTAAAACCAAGCAGGGCACTACCAAAGACGGCAAGAAGGTCTACGGGCCGTTTAAGGGCTCTGCCAAGAACGGTGGCCGCCCAATCATGTCCGTAGTGAACGCAGACGGCTCTCGCACTACTATTGATGCTGCTAAGTACAAGTACGAGAAGACTCATGGTAAAGTGCCAAAGGGTAAGGATGTTGACCACAAGGACAACAACCACAATAATGACAACCCTAAGAACCTCCGCGTTCTAGCTCACGGCAAGAACACCGCCAAAGAGAACAAGCGCCGCGCCGGCAAGAAAGAGAACGACAAATGAGTAGTCATTACGCAACAGGCGAGCCTGGAGAAGTTAAGCCAAAGTCACAGTCACCTGATGGCCACCCTGAGCGGGTTTACTACGATGACTGCGAAAGTCAGCACGGACAAAAAGGTCAAAACTGCCTAGTACAGGGCACCGGCGACGTCGTACACATGTGCGAGCCACACGCGAAGGATTGGTAATGGAACCGAAAGACCCTCAGTTTGATAAGCCTAAGAGTCACTTTGAAGAAGTGTTTGGCATGCTTTACGGAGAAGACACCCTAGCCCGTATGAAGAAGAGCGAGGCTGAAAAGAAAGCGGCCGAGCCTGACGAGCAGGATGATGACCGCGACCCTAAGCACGACCACTGGGACGCGTAGTAATGGACCCGAAAGACCCTCAGTTTGAGTACGGTAAGCCTAGGAACGCTTTTGAAGAAGTCTGGGGCGCAATTTACGGAAACAGTGGCAGCGACCGCAGCTTGTCGGCTATGCAGAAAAAGCAGGATGAACAGAAGGCCGCCGAGCAAAAAGAAACCGATGAGAAGTTTGACGAAATCATCAAGAACAACGAGCCTGACAAAGATAAGTAATGAAGCCTAATAAGTCCCAGTTTGATGACGCCCCTGAGTGGTGGGCCACTACTATGACTTCTGATGAGATGGCCTCAATGACTGGGCCAGAGGATGCGGGAGAAGCGCCTGATAAGGACACCCCTGAGGCTAGCGAGTGGCTAGATAAAACTACGGAAAAAAATACTCCGCCTTTTTAACTAATTTTGGTTTATACCAAATTATCTTTACTCTACCGAGATACTAGTATTAAGCGTCTTGCGCGGGCGCTACTTATCTCTAGAGAAAGAATAGACATGTCAGTAGACTCGAGCGGCAAGCAAGCCGTTGATTTTGTATGGGGAAACGTCCCTATGCAGCCGAACGATGACCGTGCGGCAACCATTTCAAACATCGGTGGTAGCACCGGTGACTATGGATGGTCAGCAACTACCCAGGTAGCCAGCGTCCGTCTAGACCCAGCCCTTGACAACCACGCCAACGTAGAGGCTGGATGGTCAGGTTACCCAAGCTTTGTGGCTGGAGCAGGTAACTACATTGTTACTGCGGCTTCAGGTAACGGAACCACTGTTACCTACCAGTCACAGAACTTCTTGGCACCAGGTACTGTTGTAAACATCACCGGCCTAACCGCCTCAGCATACAACCTATCAGGTGTAACTGTTGCTACTTCTAAGTTCGGTAACTTCACCGTTACTAACTCAGCTAACGCAGGTGAAATCACCGGCCAGCGTGGCAAGGTAGAAAGCACCACTGCTCTAAGTGCAGCTGACGGTGTCGGCCTTGGTTACATCATCGTACCTAGCGTTGTAGGTGCAACCACTGCTGTTGCTCTTGACGCCCTACGTGACGCTGGTTACGAAGCAGCTAACATCACCACTGCCTCTGCAACAGCTAACGCTAAGAAGGATGTAACTCGCTTCAACGCCACCTCGGCTACTGTAGCGGTTGTTTACACCACCTCAGCAAGCACTGCTTACCCAGTCGGTACCAAGATTACCTTGGCCGCAGGTACCGCAGCAGGCAGCAGCCCAGTTAACCTTCCTGCATACGCACTTGGTACTTGGACTGTAACCGCTGCTGCATCAGGTAACATCACCATTGCTGGTACTGGATTCACCGTAGCAGACACTACCGGAATCAACGAGACCGGAAACGTATTTGGTGTTGCTGGAACTATCAAGACCCAGTCAACTGCTGCTAACGCTGCAAGCATTGCGACTGACGCAACTATCACCATCACCCCATACGCTGCTGCAAGCTAGTAGCCCCAAAGAAGGACCCCAGCCAATCGGCTGGGGTTTTTCTTTTGCCAAGTTTATTTAGTTAAAAGCTAATAAAATCTAAACATGAGTGAAAACATTGAAGGCGCAGCCGCCAAAAGAGCTGCTAGTGGTGCAGGCCGTTCGTCGGGTACATTTGCAGGACTTGTAGGCTACCTGCTTGGTCGTGGCAGGAGAGGTGGTAAGGGCAGTAAAAAAAGCGGCCCACAGACCGCTGCTGACTGGCACAACGAAGAAATCGCTAAGCGTTATGACTTTGGTAGAGAAAACACTAGAACCCTGCGTGACTGGCAGATAGATGAGTCAAAAGCCAACACCAGCTTTACCCGCGAAGAAGGTGCAAAAAATAATGACTTTATCCGCACCCGTGCATCAAATAAAGACGCAGCTACAATTAGGCGCGGAGACTGGGCAAGCGCTGCTCGCACCGGAGCTAGGTATTCCGCAGGTGACATAATCATAAATGATGGCGGAGGCTTTTCTGTCTCAGGTCCAAGACAGGGTTCAGCGCCTCTAAAAACACCTAAGCCGCCCACTGGTAGAGCCGGTTCAGCCAGAGACGCAATTGCTCCGTCTAAGTCTACCGTTCCTAAGGGAAAGCAGTTTACACCTCCTGCTCCTGCTGCACCCGCTGCCCCTGCTAGAGCTCCTAGAGGGACTTCTAAGCCTGGGGGCGGAAAATCAGCCCTAACCGGGCTTGACCAGCCAGTATAATCCATGCTTCAGCGCAAAGTAGACATTAGACACAAGGGCCCGCTAGCGCGTCGCTCTGGTGTCGTCACTGCGCTGGATAACCAGACTCAAACTGCACCCACAGGGCGCGGAAGAGAATTTAGAGACGCACTAACTAGGGCGGTAGGCGCAGTACCTGGCGTGCCGTTTGCTGCAAAGGAGTGGGGCTGGTGGCTTCGTTAAACAAAGATTTTAGGAAAGCTATGCCTAAGCCCACTATTATCAAAGACTCACGGTTTGGTATTAGAAAGTTTTATCTAAACCCAAATGAAAAGCCGTCTATCTTTGTGTACAACAACCCCGGCCGTAACTGGTGGGGAACAAGATAGCCTTTATTTGCTCAGCAAATAGGCTAATCTATTTAAGTATTCGAAAGGAATAACATGGCAACTTTCACTGCTGTCCGCATACTAGGACCTGTTCAGCTTACTACTACAGCCACCAACACCTCATACACCGTTGGTTCTGGGAAGACCGTTGTAGCTAAGCAAATTATTTTTAACAACACCTCAACGTCTGCCGTTACTTTGCAGGCTTATGTAGTGCCAGTTAGCGGTTCTGCCAGCACTGCAACCGCTATTATTACTGACCTATCTATTGGCCCTAAGTCACAGGTTATCTGGAGTGCCGACATCCCAATGGTCGCTGGAGAAAAGCTTCAGCTTTCTGCAGGCACCGGTGCTGTAGTTACTACTGTCGTTAGCGGAATCGAGATTGCATAATGCCACGTTCAGGTGATATCCAAGTTTACGGCCCTACCGTTCTTCCAAACAACGATGATGGTGACCGCAACATTTTTGTCTCTACCGCAGACCCAACATCGGGTCAAGGCCAAGACGGAGATGTCTGGATTAAATACGCGTAGTAGGTAGACATGCCTGACGTATATAGAAATAAAGTTTATGACCTGGGCGCGTGGCGTAACGTCGTTGCCCAGTACGTAAAGGTTTCTGGCTCATGGGTAGCCGTTACCGCTATGTATACGAAAGTCAACGGCACTTGGAAGACCTCATACCCATTCCCGCTTTCATCAGATACGACTCTTTCGGCCCTTACTGTAAATGGCTCAGATGTGTTATCTACTCTCGCATTTGCTGCGCCTAACGGCACTACCTCAGTAACTCTTGCGGCCACTGCTACTAACCCCGCGTCTACAATCACCGGCCTTGGTGCTAGGTCAGTTAGCCTTGCAGGTAACCCAAACAACCTAAACGTAGTGGTTACCGCAGAAGACGGCGTTACAACCAGGACTTATACAATTGTGGTTACTGTAGCGCCGCCTTCAACAGTTACTATCTACTGGGCGTATTGTAGTTCAGGCGGATATGAGCCAACACAAACTGGTAATGCAACTATTAGCGGAACTAACGACCCTGTCGTTGCCTGCAACAATAAAAAGGCCGAGCTAGGAAATCCGCCTAACTGGGTCTGCCAAGGTACATCTGCCCCTGCTGCTCCTGGCTGTACACCCGTTCCGCCAACTCCATGCTGCCAGACATCTTACTCCACATTTGATGGTAGGGTTGGAAACACCTGCTACTACACTTTCTACCAGACAGACCCCTGCGCTGGGACCACATGCCCTAATGTTCCTTACACTGTAGTGGTACCTTCCAGCGGAAGCTGCCCAGAGTTCTAATTCGAGGATAAAATGAGAGCTGTTATTAAAGTTAAAGTTGGCGATGAGCTCGCTGGCGGAATCTCCGTACCAAACTTTGAAGACTCACCGTGGCTAGCTATCTCTGCGGCCCCGTTGTCTATTGTAGACGTCACGTCCCTGCCAGTCGTTCCAGCAGAGGGAAGCGCATGGGACGGAGAACGCTTTGACACGCCATCCACTAGAGCACCATTAGCCGGGCACATTAGTCTCGCTTTTATCGTAGAGGGTAAATGCGCACACGTAATGCCTCTAAGCCCGACGTTTAATCCAGCATTAATTGCGGCGTTCCGAAGCGGCGCTACATTTGAAGTGGTGCTAGACCCACCTGCGGACTTTACTTATGACCCAGAGCAGTGACTGGGAAAAGTTTAAACAGGACTCTCAAGGCTACGCAGAAAGCATTGCTAAATCTGCCAGACCGTGGGACTTTTTAAACCCTAACACCGAATACGCAAGTAAAGAAGAAGCATCTAGTAGGCTAGACATTTGCAAGTCTTGCCCGTTTCTTATTAAGGCCACTGTTCAGTGCAAAAAGTGCGGCTGCTTTATGAAAGCAAAAACTAAGTTAAAGCAAGCAACCTGCCCAGAAGGCCACTGGTAGTTAGTCATTACATATCTACAAATTTCTGTAACACTGTTATAGACGTTTAGTTTTTGGAGTTGTGATGACTATTGCCGAGCTAGCCACTACGCTTGCTGGATTTGCCGCCTTTCTAACCTTTATCGCCGCAATTATTTCCTGGGTGTTTAGGCGGTACATGAACAGCGTTCTATCTCAACTAACTAAAGAATATCTCTCAGAATTGAAGCCAAACTCAGGCTCTTCGATGAGGGATGAAGTCAAAGCTATACGTTCCGACCTTACTGACCTCAAAGTTGATTTGGCAAGTCTAGAAGGAAAGTTCGACCAGCACATTAAAGAAACATCTTTTTGATAAATACCTGAGCCACTGATTTAAGGAGAAAATATGAAATGCGACAACTGCGAAGCTCTAGCGGCTTACAAGCACGACCCAAAGATTGCTAACGTAGCCTTCTTTTGCGCACCGCATCTACCTGTTAATTTGCGTTCGGCAGCGGATAACTACCTGATTGTAGAGACCCCAGCGCCTACGACTTCTAAGAAGAAGTCAACCTCAGCTCCTGCAGCAGAAGAGACTGCGTCAGACGAATAATGAGAATTATTCGCGTGCAGGCAGTGCAGGCACACGCTGTGCCAAAAACCGCCCATGCGCCTAGAGGACCGTTTCCGCCGGAGCTGCGCGGATTCAATCCAAAAGCGGGTGAGCTAAGTGTCGATGGCGCAGACATGGATGACCTTGAAGAATTTGGCGATGACGCCCACCCTTCCGCACAGCCAGAGATTATTACTGACTATGCCCCTGAGCAGAACGAAGACGGTTGGGGATTTGAGCTTGGAGCTACTGCTCAAAATAATTTTAAACCAGAGAAAAGATACCGCTGTCGTTATTGCCGTACACTAGTCTTAGAGAATCAACTTGACTACCACGATTGTGAGGACTAATGGACCCGTTTTTTTATCTAGGTTTGCGCCAGGGCGGTAAGAAGAAAAGCACCCCTGTTCAAGAAACAGACGAGGCCGCCTCTGAACTTATCAAGGGCGAGGGACAGGATGAGGACGACCCCGATTTTGAGGTTCAAGACTCTGCTGTATCTGCAACTACCTCTAGCAACCCTAGTCGGCCTAGAACCCTAAGCGCAGGGTACGACAGTAAAAATCAGGTCATGACGGTTTTATTTCGTGACGGCCAGTGGTGGGAGTATCGAGGCGTTTCGCCGAGCATTTGGCGAGGCTTTAAATTTGCTGATTCTAAGGGCAAGTATCTTCGCTCATCTGGGCTAGATAGCTGGGGCGATATGGGCCCGGCTAACGTGTCTGCGATGCCTAGACACCGACGCGTACAGCTTAACCAATTGACTAACTGGGCTCAGAACATGTATCCTAATGAGAGGCCTTACGAAGGATAGTAATGAAATCAATCGGACCACTATACGTTGACACAATAAAACTTAAACACCCAACTCTCCCACTATTTGAGTGGGGCTGGTCACAGGAGACTGAGCACCCATACAGAGAAAGCAAAGTCTGTGCGGTATTCTGGATTCCGTTTGTGCCACGAGGTTACGCACTTGGCATCTGGGGTGACTCAGTTAGAGAAGAACAGGCGCTTCGCAAAGTCGTCAAATTCGGGCGCAATAACCCAAATGACATCCCTGTAAACGACATACGTCGGTACGTCCCTATCGACAGAGAAGAGGGTTGGTAATGCCCTGGTTTAAAAAGAAAACTAAGTGGGACAAGCCCTTCTCTGAGAAGATTGCTAAGAGGGTTTCTAGGATACCTACCGGTGAGCTTTCTGTTTGGGCAGACCAGACTATATACGAGGTTGGCAGACTCCTTAGCCAATACGAACGTAGTCGCTCAATAGAAAATATGACCGAGCTTGCTGAAGGCGCAGAGGCGCTCCACGCAGTAGTTCATGAGTTAAATAAGAGAATGAACAGCACTCTATAGATTTTAATATTTTTATGTGTTATCATTCTTTAGCCAACCTATTTCTCTCCCGTGTGGCACTTGGTAACCCTGAGTCGTCTCGGCTCAGGGTTATTTAGTTTTAAGGTATTAGATGAGCACAGTAGAAGATTTTTACGACGAAGACGACGAACTAGAGCTAGAAGACCAACTCGAGCCTGAATATGAGGAAGAGTATGATGACGGCCTAGATGAGCTGTCACGCGAGTTCGTAAACACGCTAATAGATAAAATAATGATTTTTATCAAGGCGCTTGTTGGCCACGACCTGAGGACCTATCAGAAGCCTCTGGCTCGCCGCATTATTGAGTCTGTGGTTATTAACGAGGGTGAGGAAATCACCGCCCTGGCATCACGTCAGTCAGGTAAGTCCGAGACTGTTGCCGATACCGTAGCCGCTCTTATGGTAATCCTTCCTAGACTTGCCCGTATGTATCCTGACCTTCTAGGCAGGTTTAAAGACGGCTTTAGGGTAGGTCTATTTGCCCCTGTAGAGGGCCAGGCTGAAACGTTGTTTAGCCGTGTTATTTCGCGCCTTACCAGCGAGCACGCACTTGCTGTGTTGGGCGACCCTGAGATTGATGATGAGGCTAAGAAAGTCTCTGGCGTTACTAAGCAGGTAAGGCTTACTAACTCTGGCTCATCCGTAATGATGATGACCGCTAACCCTAGAGCAAAGATTGAGTCTAAGACCTTTGACCTTATCGTTATCGATGAGTGCCAGGAAGCGGATGACTTTATCGTGGCCAAATCTATCGGCCCGATGCTTGCGTCTACAAACGGTACCATGGTTAAGACCGGCACCCCCACTACGCACAAGAATAACTTTTATCGCGCTATCCAGCTAAATAAGCGCCGACAGACAGGACGAGGCTCTCGACAGAACCACTTCCAGTGGGACTGGCGTGATGTGTCTAAGACGAGCCCAGAGTACGCAAAGTTTATTAAAAAAGAGATGCTCAGAATTGGAGAAGACTCAGATGAATTTCAAATGTCGTACAGCTGCAAGTGGCTCCTCGAAAGAGGAATGTTCGTCACCTCAACGACGATGGATGACCTCGGAGACACTTCTCAAGAGGTGGTTAAGGCATGGCACAGGACCCCAGTCGTTGTGGGTATTGACCCGGCACGCAAGATGGACTCGACAGTCGTCACGGTTGTATGGGTGGATTGGGACAGACCTGATGAGTACGGGTTCTTCGACCACCGAATCCTCAACTGGCTGGAAATCCAAGGAGACGACTGGGAAGACCAATACTTCCAAATAGTTAACTTCCTGGAGAACTACGATGTCCTAGCAGTGGGGGTAGACGCTAACGGTGTCGGAGATGCCGTAGCCCAGCGCCTTCGTTTGCTACTGCCTAGGGCTGAGGTTCACTCTATTGGCTCTAGCCAGCAGGAACAGTCCAAGAGATGGAAGCATCTAAAAACCCTAATTGAACGCCGGTTAGTGGGGTGGCCTGCACACGCTAAGACCCGCCGATTGAGAAGCTGGAAGCGGTTCTATCAGCAGATGACTGACCTAGAGGTTAAGTTCCAGGGCCCTAACTTCCTTGCTCACGCCCCTGAAGAAGCACACGCACACGACGATTATGCCGACTCTCTAGCGATTGCCTGCTCACTAACTATGGACTTGACCATGCCATCGGTAGAAGTCACCACAAGCCCATTTTTTAGATAAATTTAGTTTGACCTGCAAATTAGAGAGTTTCATATAAAACTTGTAATGAGGACCTCAACCTTTAACTAGGAGAATAAAATGGCAATTGCCCCAGCACCAAAGTTCCCTGAGTCACCAGGGACCACATACGACCGCAAGGTCACCCCAGCAGTACCTGGCCAGCGTGGCCCACTACGCTTCCAGGAGGGTCTCGGTACCGACACCGATATCCCTGAAGAGTTTGCTAACGGCGCTATGCAGGGCTACGTTCCTGCTGCGGGCCGACCAAACCGTAATGCACCTGTACACACCAAGCCTGCCGAAGAGACCATGCGTGAACGTGCTCACGTAGGCTCAGCAGCATGGATAGAAGCTCCAGACTACCTAGGCGAGTTCTCTACCGGCTCGTTCCAGGACTACGGAACTAACACCTACGAAGAGAAGTTCGTTAGCGGCTCGCACCAGCAGCGCGTTAACCCTGCTCAGGTTCAGGACTAATTTAGTCGGTACTTAACCCCGTCTGCCCTATGTAGGCGGGCGGGGTTAAGTTTCTTAAAGGCAGGACATCATGGCCCTCATTAAGGGTAAAGAAGTAAAAGAGACACCGAGACAGGTGCCCGCTAATCCTCGTCTTTGGAACATGATTACTACACAAGCAAAAACTAAATTTGCTAAGTATCCTTCTCCTGCCGCAGCTCACTGGGTGCACTCACGCTACTTGCAGCTAGGTGGGCGCTTTGTGGACTCTGAGAAAGATGTCGACCCTAGATTTAGAGACAGGGCTCAAGAAGCCATGGACAAAAAAGAAGAAAAAGCTAAGAAAAAGGTCACTAAAGACGTCAGCAAAAAGGTCACCAATAACTAGCACTTCAAGCGTTAAATATTATTTTTGCGCTACACTAGTAACTATACGATGCACCTGACCTAGAACCGGAAGCGTTTTAATTTAATGTCAATCGACTTTTCACCCCCCAGTTATAGAGCGGCGTCTTCTGACCTAACCATCTCTATTTCTCCGCTCGGACTTGTAGAGCTTGCTGATGAAGAGTTTGAGGTACACGGTCCTCGCCTAAACCGCTACTCACTTAACTGGGCCATGTACCTTGGCCACCACACCGGATTTCGTCGCCAGGCCGGCGAGCCCTCTATTGTCCTAAATTATTACAGGGCAATTACCGATTTTATTATTAACTTCACATTTAGCAAGGGCGTACAGTTCCGCTCAGCTAAGGCCACCGAAGCTATCGTCCCGTCACTTCTAGAGCGAATCTGGGAAGTAGACAACAACAAGTCCACCGTTCTCTGGGAAATTGGACAGCAGGGCGGCGTGTCCGGTGACTGCTTTATTAAGGTTGCTTACGAAGAGGCTTACACAGATGCAGCTGGGGGATACCACCCGGGTCGTGTTCGCATCCTGCCCCTTAACTCGTCTTTTGCATTCCCTGAGTTCCATCCACATGACCGCGAGCGCCTTATCCGTTTCAAGCTCAAGTACCGCTTTTGGGGCACCTCGCTAGAAGGTACTCGTCAGGTTTACACCTATACTGAAATCCTCACGGACGACATGATTGAGGAGTATCTAAATGATGAACTTATTGACTCGCGCCCTAACCCACTCGGTGTTATACCTATCATTCATATTCCTAATGTTCGTGTCTCTGGTTCTCCTTGGGGTCTTAGCGACTGCAATGAAATTATTAGCATTAACCGCGTATATAACGAGACCGCTACGGACATTGCGGACATCATCAACTACCACGCAGCCCCTGTAACTGTTATCACAGGCGCTAAAGCTTCTCAGCTTGAGAAGGGCGCTAACAAGGTTTGGGGAGGCCTTCCAAAAGACGCTAAGGTTATGAACCTAGAGGGCGGCGGCACAGGTCTAAAGGGAGCTATGGACTTCATGGACCGCCTAAAGCGAACTATGCACGAAATGACTGGTGTGCCCGAGACCGCCTTGGGAACTGCCCAGCCTATCTCAAACACCTCTGGTGTTGCACTTAGCATTCAGTTCCAGCCTTTGATGAACCGCTACCACCAGAAGATTGTGCAGTATGCGCATGGCCTAGAGCGAGTTAACGAGTTGGTTCTTCGCACCCTAGCGATTAAAGAACCCGAGACGTTCTTCTTCGACCCTAACTCGACTACGCTTCCAAAGCCAGACCAACTAATGGAGCTAGACCCGGCTGACCCAGAGACTTACCGCACCTACTGCCACTTCCCTCCACCGCTACCTCTAGACAAGCTAATCGTCTTGAACGAGGTGCAGTCACTATTGTCTCTAGGCTTGCAGTCTAAGGAAGGCGCTCTGCGTGACCTTGGCGAGGAGTTCCCAGAGTCGAAGCTCCAGGAGATTCGCCAAGAGCTTATCGACGACGCTCTTGCTGAGGGTTCATTGAACTTGATTAAGACCGAAATTCAGAACGAGATTATGTCTCTTACTGGAATGTCTGTAGACCCGAGCGGTAACGCTATGCCTGCTGCTCCTGAACAAGTTGCCATGGCGCAACAGGGTGCTGCACAGACACCGATTCTAGACCCTGCAATTATCGAGAACCTACGACTAGGTGAAGCAAAAGTTAGAACCAGGCTTGTAACTGAAGCCTATGGCACCCGACTTCCGCAACGCCAAGTTCCGCAGGATTATCAAAAATAATGCGGGTTTAGCAACAAAATAATAAAAATGTCAAGTCATACTTGATATTGAAAACACACCGAGCGGTCATACGAGCTACGGACGCAAGTCCACATGAAAAACGACCTAAAGAAACTAAGGAATCAACATGGAAACAGCAGAAACTCAGGCTGTTGCTGCAGAGGCATTTGCCGCTGAAGCAGGAGTCACACCAGTAGTAACAAGCACTGACGCTGATGCGCCAGCTGCTATCAACATCACCGAAACCCCCACCACCCCAGCCTCTTCTAAGTCATACACTGAAGAGGACTTGGCTAAGGTCAGGGCTCAGGAAAAAGACAAGCTCTATCCTCAAATTGACAAGCTAAAGTCTGAACTCGAAGAGCTAAAAAAGGCTCGCGAAGAAGAAGTAGCTGCCAAGCTTGCGGAAAAAGAGTCCAAGGATGCTGAGGCCCGCGCAGCGGCTGAGGCTGACATGGACGTTCGAGACCTGCTTAAGCAGAAAGAACTCGAATTCAACGAGCAGTTGGAGCGTGAGCGTCAGGAACGCGAACGCGCCTTCGCGCTACTGGAGCGAGAGAAGCAGTTTACAGAACTCCAGTCTTACAGGCAGACACTGCTGGAGACTGAGCGGGAAAACATCATCCCCGAACTTGTAGACCTCATCGCGGGCAGTACCCGTGAGGAGCTCACACAAAGCGTTGAGAGCTTGAAAGAGCGCTCAGCAAAAATTCTTGAGAGTGCACAAGCAGCGATGCAGAACACTCGAAGGGAAATGACAGGCACAAAGGCTACTTTGCCGCCTGCCGGGCCAATGGACATCAATTCGGAGCAACGTAACTTCACGGCTGAGGAAATCTCAGCCATGCCGATGAACGAATACGCAAAATATCGCCAACGTCTATTGAGCGACAAAGCTCAGGGACGCGGGCAGGGTCTGTTCGGTAACTAACCTAAACCCAAGTCAATCACTACGTCTTTAAGGAGACAACCACATGGCATCAGGTATTACGGGAACTGGCAATCTAGCCGCAGCCCCTACCTCATACTCGGGTACTAACACCCAGCTAACTCAGGCGATTCAGCAAATCTGGTCAAAGGAAATCCTTTTCCAGGCTATGCCAATCCTTCGCTTTGAGCAGTTCGCAGTTAAGAAGACTGAACTAGGTGTTGCACCTGGTCTTCAGATTAACTTCCTACGTTACAACAACCTTGGAGTTGCATCACCACTTGTTGAAGGTGTTCGTATGCAGACCAACGCGTTGACCGCACAGCAGTTCTCAATCACCGTTTCGGAGCACGGTTACGCACTAGCAGTTTCAGAGCTATTGCTTAACGCTTCATTCGATGATGTAATGGCTTCGGCATCGCGTCTTCTAGGCCGTAACATGGCCCTTTACCTAGACAAGTTGAGCCGCGACACCCTATACAGCGCGACCTCAACCATCTACGGTGAAGACCGCACCGACATGCTCGCAATCACCGACGGAACTGGTACCTTCAACCAGTACGCATACGGTACTCTTGGAACCAGCCGTGCTTCAATGACCGGTAACTTCCACTTGACCCCACGCACCGTCAAGGATGCAGTTGAGACCCTCTCGACTAAGAACATCCCAAGACTAGGCGAGACCTACGTTGCTTTCGTGCACCCACACCAGAGCCGCCGTTTGCGCGACACTGCTGAGTTCATTGAAGTAACCAAGTACGCAGCACCTGGTAACTTCATGCTTGGTGAAATCGGCCGTCTATACGACACCGTATTCATCGAGACCACCCAGGTTCGCAAGGTTGTCGGTGGAGCAGGAACCAGCTACACCGCTGACACTGCAGTCACCCCAACCGTAACCCCTGGTGGTGGCTACATTACCCCAGCTGAGTTCACCGGTAACGGTGGCGCAGACCGCTACGACTCTATCTTCATTGGAGACAACGCATTCGGTCACGCTATCTCACTACCTGTTGAGCTTCGCGACGGTGGTATCCTCGACTTCGGTCGTGAGCACGCACTAGCATGGTACTCAATCTTCGGTCTTGGTCTAATCACTGACCAGGCTGTTGTGATTGCAGAAACCAACTAGTAACAACTTGTCAAGGGGGGTCAGCAATGGCCCCCCTTTTCAAACCCAAATCAGCTATTAATTAGGAGAACACACCGTGGCAACACAAAAAAGAGCAACCGATTTTACCGGTCGTCAGCGCGAGCAGCTTCAGGCTGAAGCGATTGAAAAGCAGCAGGAAGCTGCAAACAACATGGCTATGGCCACTGCTGAGGCAGCGTTTAAGGCAGAGCACGAAGTTCTAGACGCAACCAAGCCAAACAGGGTAGAAACCGTAGTTGTTGAAGAGATTAAGAAAACCTCTGAAAACGCATCTGTAGTTATCCGTGTATCTGAGGACATTGAGTCAATGACCTTTGGAGCAGGAAACTACTACAGTTTTAAAGCCGGTCAGAAGTACGAAGTAATCCCAGAGATTGCAAATCACCTCGAAGCAAAAGGTTATCTAGCAGCTAGACTCTAGACCTATTTGCAAACACTACAGCGGGCTTAGGCCCGCTGTTTTGTTTATCCAGACATTTTTGCTGCAGTAAGGCAACATAGAAGTAGTCAATTTGTAAAGGGTCTTTTATGGCAACTCTCACGGAACTTGTGGAAAAGGTAAGGACTGAGTTAAACGACCAGCCTAAACAGTTCACCAAGTCATTTACCGGTGACGGTTCTACCAAGGACTTTACTTTGGGGTATAAGCCCCTAGACCTTACTACCCTTATGGTCACTGTGAATGGTACAGTACAAGCCAACCCAACAAATTACACCGCCGAGGCTAACCACGGCGTAATCCACTTCACCTCTGCCCCAGCTAACAACGCTGTAATTAGGATAACTGGAAGCGTTTTCAGGTACTTTTCAGAAGCGGACTTAGAATACTTTGTCAATACTGCCGTAGGACAGCACCTACTTAACCGCACAGACCGGTTTGGCACGCAAATGACAATAAGCATGTTGCCAGAGGTCGAGGCCTACCCCGTCACGATTCTGTCTACTATTGAGGCTCTATATGCCCTGGCAACAGACGCTTCGTTTGATATAGATATCCATGCTCCTGATGGTGTGACTATCCCGCGTGCTCAGCGCTACAGCCAGCTTATGAATCTAATAGGCCAGCGACAGGAACAGTACCGCAACATCTGCTCTGCTCTAAACATTGGTCTATGGAAGATTGAAATAGGAGTGCTACGCCGCGTGAGCCGTACCACAAATAAACTTGTTCCAATCTACATGACTCAAGAAATTGATGATTCTCGCAGGCCGGAACGAGTCTACATTGAGAACAACCTTAATGGCCGTGTTCCTGCGCCTAGCACGGTCGGTATCTATGACCTAATCGTAGAGCAGGGAGACACTTTCTCGGTAACGCTAGACTTCCCAGACGACACTAACTTTAGTGATTTGGTATTTAAGGCGCAAATTCGTACCTACCCTGGCTCACCTACTCTTTGGGCTACTATGACTGTCACTGTCAACAACCCTACGTTAAAGAAACTTACTGTATCCATGACTCCGGAGCAGACTACAAACCTTCCTGTTCGCTGTGCGTGGGACATCCAGGCAACTTCTATATCAAACCCAGACTTTGTTAGAACCTACCTCAGGGGCCAGGTATTCGTTAACAGGCAGGTGACCCTAGACTAATGCCAGACGAGATTATTGTTACGCCATCGCCAGCCATTACAGTAACTGTACTGTCTGGTCAGCCTGGTCCTCAGGGTGTTCCTGGAGACCTTGACGAAGTATACGAGGCTATTCCATCCTTGGTGTCTTATACTCATAATCAGGTCTCCGTAGCTACTACGTGGACCATCACCCACAACCTAAACTTCCGCCCAAATGTAACGGTGTTTGATAGCGCCAACACTATGGTCGAAGGGTCAATAACCCACATCTCTAATACCCAACTATCAGTTAGTTTTTCTGCTGGTATTTCGGGCACGGCGTATCTCTCATAACTAACCTACTTATCTTAAGGAGATAAACACATGTCACGTTCATTTTTGACGGGTATTAACCTAAATAAGAACGAACTTCTAAACGCTAGAATCCAGAACCTGTCTTCAGCACCTTCTAGCCCTGTTGCTGGTCAGATTTACTACAACACTGGCGACAACACCCTCCGCTATTACAGCGGGACTGCATGGGTTACCCTAGCCCAAGGCGGGGACCTGTCCAGTGCTATTTCAGCAGCAATCGATGCTCTGACCACAAATGACATTGAAGAGGGTCTAAATCTCTACTTTACCGACGAGCGTGCTCAGGACGCAGTAGGTAACGCAGTTGGAACCGGTCTGTCATACAACGACGGTAGCGGCGCAATCTCTCCTGACCTTACTTACCTAGTAGACAAGACAACTGCACAAACGCTAACTAACAAGACGCTTACCTCACCTAAGCTAAACGAGGATGTTGCTGTTACTTCTACCGCAACCGAACTTAACATCCTTGATGGTGCGACCCTCAGCACCACTGAGTTGAACTACGTAGATGGTGTTACCAGCTCTATCCAGACGCAGTTGGACGCAAAGCTACCTAAGGCTGGTGGCACCATGACTGGTGCTATTGCAATGGGCACTAACAAGATTACTGGTCTTGGAACCCCTACCGATGCAACAGACGCTGCAACTAAGGCGTATGTTGATGCTGTAGCCGAGGGGCTCCACATTCACGAATCAGTTAGAGTTGCTACTGGTGCAAACGTTTCAATTGCAAATGGCCTTGAAAATGGAGACACCCTTAGTGGAGTAACCCTTGCAACTGGCGACCGCGTTCTTGTAAAGGACCAGACAACTACCTCGGAGAACGGTATCTATGTCGTTCAGGCTTCAGGGCAAGCGGTACGTGCACTGGACTTTGACACTGCACTAGAGGTAGACAGCGGAGACTTTGTTTTTGTAACCTCTGGAACTTACGCTAACACTGGTTGGGTACAGACAAGCCGCCCAGCAACAGTCGGCACAGATGCCATTTCCTTCCAGCAGTTCTCTGGTGCTGGCACCTTCACTGCAGGTAACGGTCTAACCATAACTGGCAGCGAGTTTAACGTAGTCGGAACAGCTGACCGAATTACAGCAAACGCTGACAGCATCGATATTGCTTCTACCTACGCTGGTCAGTCAAGCATTGTTACCGTTGGAACCATCACCACCGGTGTATGGAATGGCACTGACATTGCTATTGCAGACGGTGGTACTGGTGCTTCAACTGCTGCTGGTGCTCGCACAAACCTAGGCGCTACTACCAAGTACGCAGTCAGCAACGGTGCGTTGACCGCTTCTAGCGGCGTAGTTACCTGGACCGTGACCCACAGCCTCGGCACCTCAGACGTAACCGTACAGGTTCGCAACCTTACCAGCAAGGAACTAGTAGAGGTAGACGTGGTAATCACCGACACCAACACCGTCACCCTCTCGTGGGTCTCTGGTGGCGAGCTGGCAGATGCTTACCGCGTAGTCGTGGTAGGCTAATTACCTTAAAGGAAAATAGTTTTGTCAAGAAAATTTCTAACACCCGTAGGCCTACCGTCTGGCAGCACCTTGCCAGCGGCAGGTTCGGCGGGAGATTTATTCTTCAAAACTACTGACACCACTGTCTATGCACACGATGGTACATCGTGGGTTGCTCAAAAGACCGCTGCAGGTGAAGGCGGTAACATAGACGGTGGAACATCGGGCAGCGTTTACGGCGGTACCACACCAATTGATGGCGGAGATTCAGGGAGTTTCTAATGGCACAACAAATTCAAATCAGACGAGATACAGCGGCAAACTGGACATCAGCAAACCCCATACTTGCCTCTGGTGAAATTGGTTTTGAGACAGACACAGGCCGCTTTAAGATTGGTAACGGAAGCACAGCTTGGACTTCTCGTTCGTATGCTGCTCCTGCAATTAACGCCGTGTCTGACCACGCCGCCCTGACTACAAGCGTACATGGAATTGAAGATACCGCAGACCTCGTTGTCACTAGCGACTTAGCTCTTCTAGCTCCGCTTGCTGGCCCTACCTTCTCAGGCACTGTAACCCTCCCTAGCACCACTTCGATAGGCGACGTTAGTTCCACCGAACTTGCTTACGTCAACGGCGTTACAAGCGCCATACAGACCCAACTAGATGGCAAACTAGCATCTAGCACCGCCTCTACCACGTACGCTCCTTTGTCTGGGCCAACCTTTACTGGGACAGTAACCCTACCAAACACCACATCTATTGGCGATGTTTCATCAGCAGAAATAGGCTACGTAAATGGAGTGACCTCGGCAATCCAAACTCAGTTAGATGCTAAGGCTCCTCTTGCAAACCCAACATTTACGGGAACCGTCTCCGGCATTACCAAGAGCATGGTTAGTCTTGGTAACGTTGACAACACGGCTGATGCTGACAAACCAGTTTCAACTGCAACTCAAACTGCCCTTGACGCAAAACTAGCCTTGGCTGGCGGAACCATGACCGGCAAGATTACTCTTGACGGAGACCCAAGCCAGGCACTCCACGCAGCAACTAAGCAGTATGTAGATAATCTTGCTGCTGGCCTCCACATCCACGAAGCAGTCCACGTTGCTACCACAAATACGCTTGCGGTTTTGTCAGGCGGCACAGTTACCTACAACAACGGAACTGATGGCGTAGGCGCAACCCTGACTCTAGGCACTGCGCTAAGTACGATTGACGGTCACTCACTAACCAACGGTGACCGAGTTTTGGTTAAGAACCAGGCTACTGCGGCCCACAATGGTATCTATGTAAGGACCTCTTCTACGGTTCTTACTCGTGCAGATGACTTCAACACTGCAGCCGAGATTGCTGGTGGAGACCTAGTCTTCGTTGAGAACGGCACTCTCTACAACAGCACCTCGTGGGTAGTAGAAAACGAAGTAAACACTATTGGCACCGACGACGTATTGTGGGCGCAGTTCTCTGGTGCTGGAACAGTGACCGCTGGAACCAACGTTAGCGTTACTGGACTTCAAGTTTCAGTTGTATCAGACCCCACATTCTCCGGAGTAGTGACTGCTAGCTCAGGCGTAGCCTTCTCAGACGGTACCCAGACTAAGGTTGGCGTACCATCTATCACCACCATTTCTCAGAAGACCGATTCATACACCCTTGCTAATCTCAACGAGCGAGACACCATTATTGAGATTAACAAGGGTAGCGCAACTACGCTCACCATCCCTGCAGATGGCACTGTGAACTACCCAGTAGGAACTACTCTAGATATCATCCAGACCGGCTCTGGTCAGGTGACCATCGCAGGCGTAATCGGAGTAACCGTTAACGCTACCCCAGGCCTAAAGTTACGTACTCAATGGTCATCTGCTACACTATTAAAGCGGGCATCGAATACATGGCTTGTATTTGGTGACCTGTCAGCATAATAAGGACCACTAATGAGTAAACGAGCCGGTAGAAAGTCTCAACAGCAAAATGACTTTTTGCAGCCTTCCGCTCCAGTAAGCGTATCTGCTACTGACGTAGGAACTAACCGTGCGTTTAACAACGGTGCAGCAACCGTGAGTTTTAGTTTGCCTGGTGGCTCTCCTGCTGCTACCTCATTCACAGCAACTTCTAGCCCAGGCGGCTATACTGCAACCGGCTCGTCCTCGCCTCTAACTGTTGAGGGATTACAATCAAGCACTTCTTACACGTTCACCGTAACAGCCACTAACGCTTCGGGAACATCTGCCGCATCTTCGGCTTCTACTGCTATAACCGCCACTACAGTCCCCGATACTATTGGAACCCCGACTGCGACTGCTAACGTAGACTACGACAATCTAGCTTGGACTGCCCCGTCTACTGGCGGTAAAGGTATCTCTCTTTACAGGTGGACCTCGTCTGACGGAAAAACGGGAACTACCACTTCTACCTCTGTAAACATTACTCAGGAAGCTAACACTGCTCAGACATACCAAGTTCGAGCAGAAAATGCAAATGGTAATGGAACGTATTCTGCCAACTCTAACAGCGTCACGACTTTACCCCCATACTTTCCCCCGTACTTTCCTCCTTATTTCCCACCGTACTTTCCACCGTCTTTTGGGCCATACTTCCCACCATATTTCGGCGGGTTTGTAGGAACATAAATCAAATAATAACTAGGAGAAATAAATGACTGAAAAAACTTGGACTACAGAAGAGCAGCTAGCCCCAGGAATTTTTGTGTACCGTGATGCTCTTACTAACGGCATGGATGTAATAAAGAGGCTAGAGGCAGTCCTAGAAGACCCCTCTACTTACTACAACTATGAAGAGGCCTTGGTAGGATACCGCCAAAAAATGCCTCAGTACCGTGACTGCTACGACTTTAAATATAAGCGCACTGACATAGACAGCGACCAGTCTGCTGCTGGTGATGAGCTAAGGGCTGTCTGGGACACTGTGCATGAGGCCATGGTTGGTCCGGTAGCGGACTACTGCAGAAAATTTCCAATTGGCGAGCTTAAGTACTGGGAAGCTAGCAATTTTATTAAGTATGGTCCGGGACAGCACTTCCAAGAGCACACCGACCACGGCTTCTCTTACAACAGCACACTGTCTGCTGTTCTTTACCCAAATGACGACTATGAAGGTGGGGAACTATTCTTCCGCCTGCAGGGCCTCAATGTAAAAGCGAAAGCTGGGGACCTATTCCTGTTTCCGTCTAACTTCATGTACCCGCACAGAGCAATGCCAGTTACTTCTGGATTCAAGTACTCTATTGTGACTATGCTTGATTACAGCGCCAAGTACCACACTCCAGAGATGTATAAAGATTCTGGGGACTAGTACCTAAAACACTGCGCACATTAATTCGGAACACGACATTTAGGACTAACAATTGACAAGCATAATTAAGTTTTTTTCTAATCGCTCTTGGCTAACCCCTAATAGCATGTCAAAGCCGGAACCTATCATAAAAACTATTCCAGAATGGTATAGAAAGTCGGACAAGTTTGCTGTAGACCCCGTGACCAATGAAGTCTGGGTAGGCCCTGATGGCGGTAAAATGCCAACATGGAAAGCTTGTCCAGCAGTGTTTGATGTAATGGGCGCGGGGTATGCTCTTATGACCCCCTGTGATTTAGAGTTCTATCTAGACCAAGAGGGGGTTATACAGGTAAGAATAGAAAACCCCGCATACAAGGATTTTTGCACTAAACGTCCTCCAATGCCGCAGTTTAAAAACCCGGATGGATATCACCCTCACCATTTTGCTTGGTATCCTGACTGGGGAATCGGTGTTCCAGAAGGCTATAGCGTTCTTTACACCCAGCCTTTAAACAGGTTTGAGCTTCCTTTTTTAACCACTAGCGGAGTCGTTGACAACGATGTCATAAACCAGCCTGGAATGATGCCGTTTTTTCTTAGCAGGTCTTTCCTGGGCATCCTGCCCGCAGGCACTGTCTATGCGCAAATGCTGCCGTTTAAACGAGACAACTGGGAGTCTGAGACAGTTATTAGGTCACAAGAAGAGATTGTTGAAAAATATAAAGAGTCGGCAGAAACATACAGAATACCTAATGGCGGAGTCTATAAAGACAAGGTTTGGACAAAGAGGTCCTACAAGTAATGACGTTGTCGGATAGGGCTTACAAAACTATTTCGGAACTTCTTGCGGAAACCAGAGACAAAGGCGGCCGCTACGTAGAAGCCCCTGAGTTTGTAGTTGACGGCTATCCTAGGTCTGCTAATACATTCTTGGTTACCGCCTTAAACCTGTCCTGGCCTAATATGTCTGTGAAAAGTCACGGCCACGATTCAAAACATCTCTCAGCTGCTGACGGCCTAGTTCCGGTAGTATCGGTAATCAGAAACCCAGTAGACGCAATCGCCTCTTACGCTGTTCACCTATCCCTTTATGACCCAGATAGAATCAATAATTTAGATTTATTGATTGGCCTCTACGGGGACATGTCGAAGCAAGCCCTCGACAATCCACATGTGCTCGCTATCCCATTTGAGGAAGTAGTCTCTGATGTAGCCGGCACACTAGACTTGCTAGAGAGCAAATACGCGCTGAAGAATAGGGTGCGCGTTAGTCCTGAGGAAATACTCAGTCAGACGCAAGACCTTAGTAAGCGGGTTAATTTAGATAAAGAGGCGTTTACTAAAATGGGCCATGTTCCTAGAGACAAGGACCCGGTACACGCAGAAGTTTTGGCAAAACTGCAAGGCCCAGAGCATGAGAGGGTGCTAAGCAGATTGACTAAGCTGTATAACAGCGTAATTGCCCAGTATTACTCGGGTAATAAATGATAATCTATAGGGGAATTATATAAGGCTTACCTGGTGTGCAGGTGAGGAATGAAATACCCGACAAGGTACGAGAGTAAAGCCCTCTGCAGAGGTGACAGGGGGCTTTACTTATTCCCCGACAAAGGGACAATATTTAAGTATACTGAAAAAGAGTATTATGAGAGCGTATACACCAGGCGGCCGATTCGACTCAGACTTCGAATCAGACAGTATCAGTGATGGTATCACTGAGGACTTAACCAACCCTGCCGGAACCATGGCTAAGTGGTGGAAGTATAACGCAGCCGCATCTGTTAAAGACCCTGTGTATGACGTAGAGCCAGTAGGCGCTGGTCGCGTGTGGACAGGCGCGTTTGACCTAAAGGTAGCCAGGGCAACCCTGACTCAGGGCTCTAACGCACTTAACGAGCGCGGTTTCTACAACGTTGACGTTCTGCACCTAACCACCAACATTGATGACCTTTACGACATTAGCCCTGAGTTGTTCCTGAATCGTGCGCTAATTAGCCCTAATATTGACTTAGCAAACAAGTACCGCGTTGTATGGAAAAACCAGGTTTACCGCCCAATCCGTACACAATCAGCCGGACTAGTAGCCGAGCGCCACACCCTAGTAGTTCTTGACCTTATCCAGGTAGCTCCAGATGAGCTGGTAAACGACACCCAGTTCCTGGCCTACGCCCAACCATAGGAAAAAAATGGCTAAAGATAAAAACCCTGACCCGTATTTTGTGACTCAAATTAAAGACCTTGAGGGTAACTACCATGATTATGAGGTCACCAATAATGCTGATTTTGCGCACCAGACCCATAAAATCATCACTAAACATTTCCCTCACTATGAGCCTGTATTAGTTACCAGAAATGACGGTGACTATGAGAAGTCAACTACAGTGGACGCGCAGAAGAAAAGATATAAGAACTACAGCCAGGTTACGCGAGATGTTGATGCCAAGAAGAGCGCTGCTAAGCCAGCCGCTGCTAAGCCAGCCGCTGCTAAGCCAGCCGCTGCTAAGCCAGCCGCTGCTAAGCCAGCCGCTGCTAAGCCAGCCGCTGCTAAGCCAGCCGCTAAGAAGGCAGCCCCTGCTGTTAAGCCAGCAGCTAAGCCAGCAGCTAAGCCAGCAGCTAAGCCAGCAGTCAAGAAGGCTGCTGCACCGAAGAAGAAGTAATGGACAAGAAGAAGCCCGTCTGGGAAAAGCCAGACCCTACCAAAAAAGACAAGCCGCTATCTAGCAAGAAGAAGGCTGCCGCCAAGGCTAAGGCCAAGGCTGCTGGTCGTCCTTACCCTAACCTAGTAGACAACATGAACGCAGCAAAGAAGAAGAAAAATGGCAAGTGAAGCTTGGCAGAAAAAAGAAGGCAAGGCCAAGAAGGGCGGCCTGAATGAAAAGGGCCGTAAGTCTTACGAGAAGGCCAACCCTGGCTCTGACCTAAAAGCCCCAGTTAAGTCTGGGGACAACCCTCGCCGTGCCTCGTTCTTGGCACGCATGGGCGGAAACCCTGGCCCAGAGCGTAAACCAAATGGCGAACCTACTCGTCTTCTGCTATCATTGCAGGCATGGGGAGCATCCTCAAAAGCCGACGCTAAGAAGAAGGCTGCGGCTATGTCTAAGCGACTAGAAAGCAAGAAGAAGAGTGGCAAATAAAAAGCCTTCGCCTTTGAACAGGGCGGCTCAGGCTCGGCGTAACGCTGAGTCTAAGGCGCTTCAACCAAAACTTAAAGCTGCTGCTAAGGGCACTGGCCCTATCAAGAGCGCAGCTGAAAAGCGGATGAGCACCCGCTCAGCTGTAAAGAACAATGCCATCAAGGACCAGGAGAAATAATTATGTGCAATGGAAACTGCACCTGTGGCAAGGAAAAGAAGGAGCCTACTAATGGCTAACACCCCAAAACCAGTTCGTAAGACCAGAGCTGCCGGTATGGCAGTGTCTAGGGCTAGCGGCACTAAAAAAGAGCCTGGCGCTTACGCTAAGTTTGAAAGAGCTTCAGACAAGATGGCTAAGGGCGGTCCAAAGAAGGTCGGCGGAGCGCCTAAATCACAAGGGCCTAAATCGAAAGGAGCCTACTAATGGCTAACGCTAGACAGTTAAAGAAAATGGGTCAAACGGCATACAAAGCCGATTCCGGAAAAACCGATAGCCCTAAGGCGCGAGCAATCTCTAAAAAAACTACTAAAATTGTTAACAACGCTCGGTCAAATAAAACTTTTGATTTTAAAAGAACCCCGGCAGAGAACAAGGGTAGCGTAGTAAAGGGTCAAACTGGAAAAAAAGCTAACGCAGTAATTGAAGGCCGAATTAGCGAAGTTAAAAAAGAGGCTAAGAAGGGCGGGAGCAAATAATGGCTAAGAAACCAGCATTCCTAAAAGGTAAGTACACCGATGAAAAGGACAAGAAGAAAGACGCCGAAATGACTAAGCGTCTAAGTCCTAAGGAAAAGGCTAAGTTCAAAGAAGAAGACAAAAAGCACCCAAAGCCAAAGACCATGGCTGAGGACAAGGCTTCGGACGCCAAGATTATCAAGGACATCAAGTCTAATCGTAAGCCAGCACCTAAGGGCAAAGCACCTGCTAAGAAGCCAGGTAAGAAGTAGCCTTAAACAGTTTAGATTAGCCCTGCGAAAGCGGGGCTTTTCTTTTATTCTAAGAGTGGCTCTATGCGGGAGCCGTACCACCCTTGCGCTGTATCTTGCTTACTCTATTGGAGACGTAATGTCTAGCATTTCTAGAGACCCGAAACGAAAGGTCTCCGAGCCTACCGAGGCTGATTTCGCCAGAGGTATCGCTGGCAGTGCTGACCTTACACGCGGAACCGCCAGTTTCTTGGTATCGCTTGCCGCAAATATCCTATTGAGTAAATCAAGACAGCGGAGGAAGCGTTGAGTATAGTACCAACCTTAACCGCATCAATTAAGTCCCTAGAGACTCACTTTACCAAAGAACTACACAATGTAGCTAAGGCCGCCGGTTGGCCTGAGGACATCTACTCTCAGCTTAGGGTCGTATCTGACCAGGACGGCGTTGGAATACGAGTCCCTATGAAGATTGAAAAAGAAGTTGGCGACCTAGAATACGGGATTATTGGCGGACCAGCCGCGCCTGTTCTTAGGAAGTTTGCTAACCACATCTCTCAGACGCTTGCCAATAACATCGTAGACACCTCCCTAGACCGCCTAGTAGCAGAGGGGGTAATCCCGTGAGTTATCTATTTAGCGAAGACGCTGCCCTAAAGTCTTTCCTGCAAGGGTTCACTGTCTCAGATGAGAAGGTGGCCAGCCGCCCTGTTCAGGTCTGGTATGTTACCCCGGACCTTGAGTTTAGAAACCAGTCTTTCCCGTTCATAACACTAGAGCTTATTGACTCAGTTCCTGCTACTTACAGGCAGCACTCTGGAGTTGTAGTTGACAATGACCGTCAGGGCACTGTTACTCCTGTGGCTAACAAGGCTTACAGGTACGAAATCCCTATCGCGTGGGACCTTACCTACCAGATAACTACCTATGCTCGTCACCCGAGGCACGACCGTTTGCTTATCGCTAATCTTCTAAATAAAGCTTTCCCAGGCAAGCGTGGTTACTTGCCTGTGCGTAATGACCTGAACACTGAGACGGGATACCGTCACATGTTCCTAGATGAATTCACTAAACGAGACACCGTAGAGGATGGGCGACGCCTGTACCGAAACGTATTCACCGTTTCAGTGACAAGTGAGGGCAGCGTTTCTCAGACACCGTCTGTAAGAGAAGTCGCAACCGTCCTTATCAACGACACAACTGAAAACATCCCAGCTGGAATACAAATCGTCTAACACCCGTTCATTTACGAAAACTAAAGTCAAGGAGAATACCTTATGACGTACCTACGTCCCGGTGTCTACGTTGAAGAAACCCTCAACGCTATTGCACCAGTTGTCGGTGCTGCGTCTACCTCTGTGGCTGCCTTTGTAGGCACCATTGACCGTGGGCCAGTTACCCCTACCCTAGTTACCTCGTGGTCTCAATACACTAGCCTATTTGGCTCGTGGGGCACGAACAACGATGTGACTACCGCAGTGTACTTGTTCTTTGCTAACGGAGGAAGCCAGTGCTACATTAGACGTGTAGTGTCTTCTACAGCTGCAGCAGCAACTCGTACGCTAAATGACACCAACAGCACACCTGCCGCTACTCTTGCTATAGCTGCAAAAAACCCAGGTACTTGGGGTAACAGCGTATACGTTGCAGTTGATGAGTCTACCGTAACCGGCTATGTAAACATCACCGTATTCTACGGCGGAACAACTCAGGCGTATGCTGTAGAGCGATTCCCAGATGTAACCATGCTTACAACTGACCCACGCTATGCAGTTGCAATTATTAACGCTACCTCTAAGTACGTTACTGCTACGGACTCTAGTGCAGGAGACTCGCACAGCGCACTAGATAACCCAGCTACCACTGGTGGAACTCCACTAGCCTTGTCTAGCGGTAGTAACGGTACCTCTGTTACCACAGCAAACATTGTTGCCGGGGTTACTGCGTTTGACACAGTTAACTCGTCTCTAATCCTTAACGCACCTGGTGTAACTGGCGCTACTGACGTAAACGCTTTGATTACCTATGCAGAAGGACGCGGAGACGTATTCGTTGTAATCGACGCATTGAACGACACTGTATCAGCGCAGATAACCCGTGCTGCTCAGTACTCGTCAAGCTCTTACGCAGCGAACTACTACCCCAACCTAACAATTCCAAGCCCTACCTCAACTGCTTCAGGTGCAACTGTAACCGCTCCTTGTGGTGCAGCAGTCATCGGACGCATGGTGTCTACCGACGCATCTCGTGGTGTGTTTAAGGCTCCAGCAGGTATGGACGCAAGATTGTCAGGCGTTGTTTCGGTTGCTGCGCTTACTAACTCTGAGTTGGATGACCTAAACCAGGGTGACCCAGCACCAGTAAACGCAATCCGTTACATTCCGGGTTCAGGCATCGTAGTAATGGGTGCTCGTACTCTAAAGCCAGGATACGCTGACCGCTACATTCCGGTTCGTCGTAGCCTTATTTACCTACGCAAGGCGCTTACTGACCTGACTTCATTTGCTGTATTTGAGCCAAATGACTTCAGACTATGGAGCCAGATTACCTCAGCACTAGAGGCATTCCTTACTGACTTCTGGCAGCAGGGTGGCCTTCGAGGTCTAGCTCCTGCTGACGCCTACTTTGTTAAGTGTGACTCAGAGAACAACCCTACTGAGTCAATTGACCAAGGTGAGGTAAACATTGAAGTCGGTGTGGCTCTACAGCGCCCTGCTGAATTCGTAGTTATCCGCATTAGCCAATACGACAGCGGCGCTGTTGTAACCGTATCCTAGGAGGAACATAAATGGCAACCAGCAGCATCTCACGCTTCTCTAAGTTGGAGACGGACCCGCTAAGAAATTTTAGGTTCCTAGTGAACTTTACATTCTCTTCTGGCGGTGACAGCAACAATGAGCCTAGCGCATGGCGCAGCTTTACCGGTGGCTTTACTCAGGTAACCGGTCTAAGCACGTCTATTCAAAGTATCGGATACCGTGAAGGCGGTTTTAACACCACCCTTCACTACGTTCCTGGTCAGGCATCATTCCAACCAATTTCGCTTCAGCGAGGCGTATTGTACGGAAAGTCAGAGGCCATCAACTGGATGAAGCAGCTATTCACTGCAGCAGCCGGTGAAGGTATTCCAGGCTCTGGCGGAAAGAACTTCCGTTGCAACTTGGAAATCCTTGTCCTTGACCACCCAATCGTAGCCTCACCACAGCTAACCGCATCTGGTGCTGGAGACGCTTACAGCCCAACCGCCTACAAGATGAAGTTCATTGTCCACAACGCATGGATTACGAGCCTAAACTTTAGCGGCCTAAGCGCAGCTGACAACAACTTGATGTACGAAGACATGACCTTGGTACACGAGGGCTTGTCAGTCAGCTTCGTAAACAACTAAATATTTTAGTTGTTAAACTAATAGGTAAACCCGAATTAACTAGGAGCATTAAATGGAGAACTTTACTAGCGACCCAAACGCTATAAACGCAGCAGCAGCCGAACTCGAGAATCCGGAAAAACCTGCTATTAAGACGGTAGCACCGTCTAAGACTGAGGTGTCGCTCCCCGGCGGTTTCATAGCCGGGGACGGCAGCCTCGTCAAGTACGCAGAAGTACGAGAGCTTACTGGCTCAGATGAAGAGGCCATTTCTAGGGCAGGGTCTATCGGCAGAGTGCTGGTAGCCATGTTGCAGAGAGGCTTAGTTTCAATCGGTGACCAGACGGTGAAGAAGGAAGACTTGGATAGCTTGCTAAGCGGAGACCGAGACACAATTCTACTCGGCATTCGAAAAGTAACATTTGGCGACTCTATCGACTACAACCTTACCTGCCCTAGCTGCTCCACAGAGCTAGATGTAACGGTGGATTTGAATAAGGACATCCCTTACAAAAATCTTGAAGACCCAATTAACGAGCGAAGCTTTACGTACAAGTCAAAGACCAAGGGAGACATCGTTATCTCTCTACCTAATGGTATGACGCAAAAGAAACTTCTGGAGAACAACGACAAGACCAGAGCAGAGCTAAACACCATTCTGCTTGCGGGCTGCGTTGACTCCGTAGACGGAAAGGTGTCCCTCGGGGCATCAACCGTACTAGGTCTTGGCATGGCTGACCGAGAGGCCATCATTGCTGAGATTGTAGACCGTAACCCGGGCCCACGCCTCGGGGAGGTGAAGACGACCTGCGAGGCTTGCGGAGAGGACATTCCTATGCCGCTGTCGTTAGCAGACTTGTTTCGTCTATAAAGAATCAGATTACGAAGCACTACTCGACCAGTACGAAGCATTATCCCGTTTCTTCCCTGGATGGACGCTCTCTGATATTAAAGAGCTTTCTTCCAGAGAACGTAATAACTGGCTGTCGCGAGCGGCTGGAAGAAAAAATACTGGTAAGTAGAAGGTAATAACATGGCATCTGACTTCATGAGTAAGTTTGGAATCGGCGGGCAGTCCGGAAACAAAGTCCGCCTGGTCGCTGACCTTACCTCAGAGTACGCCAAACTAAACACCGTTCTTGAAAAGACCAAAAAGCTTTCTGAAGATATTGCTAAGAACCTCAGAAAAGCAACTGGAAAAGGCGGCGGCACTGGCGACGTAATGGGCGGCATGAACCTGCCTCCTATCGGCCCTGCCGCAAACATACCTATGGGCCAGGGCTCTGGCGACTTTACTTCCCTAGGATTCCAGGGCAAGGGGGCTGGAAAGCTAGAAGTCACTACTCCTACTGGATTTGTCTCCCCCAATAGAAAAGCTGAAGTATGGGACAACTTTAAGGCAAACATAGGTCAACTTGGACTCGGACTAGCTGCGGGCGGTGCCCAAGCGGTTGATGTCGAGGGCATGATTATGAACGACGTAGTTCGTCGTCGTTTTGGTTTCTATTCTGGTCAGCCTGGAACTCAGGCGGGCTCTGGGGCTATGAGAACCCTTATGAACCGCGGAACATTTATGGACCCAATGGATGCTGCTGGCGCAGTATCTGCCGGGGCCAGCATGGGCCTAATGCCTGGAATGAAGAACTACAATACAGTTCTTAACAGCATGGCCACTGTGTCTAACCTCACACCTGGCGTAAGCGGTGAGCAGGCTGCGGGCGCTGTGTCAGGACTGAACCAGGCTAGAAATGTCAACATGCTTCGTATGATTGGCATTAATGTTCGAAATGAACAAGGTTTAATGCGCGGGTTTGAAGACATTGCAAATGACCTTTGGTCAACCTTAACCCGTCAAAAGACCGGTGCTGGAAAAATTACAGCTGAAGACTTGGCGCTGTCTTTGCAGCCTGGTAACTCGCTTGACATGCTTCTTAACCAGTACTTTGGTAACGACCCTGTGCTAAGACAAAGTGTTGTGGCAGCTCTATATCAGAAAGCTGGTGGCGGAAGTTTTTCTAAAGAGTCTCTACAAAAAAGCGGCGCTAACCCAGAAGTTACACAGTCATTTGGACGTCGCAAGGCTGCAGAGTACGGCGCTATTGACACCTTCACTGATGCAGGCACTAGAGGAGTAATTACCTCAAATGACATGCTTACAAATGTTGCTAATGTATTTGCTGACGCAACTGGGCTGTTCAAGAGCGCCGTAGATGTATTCGTAGGTTTTACTTCTGGCGGACAGAACATCATGGGTGCCTTTGGCGGCGCTCCGGGAACCATCCTTGGTAGCGTAGTTAATTTTGGTAGAAATCTTTTCAGCAAAGCAGCTGGAGGCGAGGGCGTAGGTGGTGAGGGCGTAGGTGGCTCTGGAGTATCGTCGCCACTAAAAGGAAAGTTATCTACCCCTACTCACGGTGAGTTTGGTAACCAGGCAAGCTTTAGAAGTAGAAAACACCGAGGCGTAGACTTTAGGGCAAACACTGGAGACCCTGTATTTGCTGTTAAAGACGGAACCGTAGTCAAGGCCGGTGACGAGGGAGACCTCGGAAACATGGTACGAATTAAACACAAAGACGGCAATAGAACTGTTTATGCTCACCTTAGTAAAATTGCCGCTAGAAAAGACTCCTCTGTTTCTGCGGGTGAGTTAATTGGGTATGCGGGGTATTCTGGCGGGGTTAACCCTAAGGGGCCAGCAGGGGCTCACCTACACCTCGGTCTTGAAACAAGTAGCGGCAAGGCAATTGACCCCTCGGCTTTCTTAAGCGGCGCGTCACCAGTTAGTTCTGCTGATGAAGGGGAGGCATCAGATACTGCCGAGACTAAGCCTAAAAGCCTATGGTCTCAGACAAGCGGTTCTAGTTCTTTGTGGTCTGACTCACCGACTACTGACGCTGCTGGCGGTGAGGGCGTAGGGGCAATCGGCGGAAGCTCATACGTCAGTGTTGGAAACTCTGGAGTTAATTACGGTGGAGTAACGGTAAACATTAACGTGCCTACTGGAACTGCGCTTAATGAAGAAAAACTTGCTAGAGAAATCAAGCGAGTATTGGCAGACGAAGAACAGCTAAGAATGGCGGTAACCCGATGACAGATTTTGATACCCAAAGCGGCCCAGTTAATACCACAGCGGCTAGGGATACCCAGGTAGTTTACGTTTATGGAAATGGTCAAAGGCAGTACCAACCAGTAGTTAGAACTACAGTAGGCACTGGTGTGTCGCCTACTATTTTCTACCAGTCGCCGCCAATCATTCAAAAAGAAGCCGGATTACCAATTGACGTAAAACCCGGTGACATAGTAACTAAGTACGGCTGGAACTATAACAGCCAAACTGCGTATGACAGCCCCTTTGAAGCAAAATATATATACGGGCAGCCTGCAACAAATTCAAGCGTCATTGACAATCAGGCGACAAAACCGTACAGACTTGCCGACGGCTCATACACCTATGTTCCTGCAGCAAACGCCAGTAGTGTTATTGAAGATTACGCTGAGCAAGGCGGCTCTATCCCCGCACCGCCAGAAAACCCAAACAAATATAAGTGGAACTTGCCGCCGCACAAGTGGAGCATGCCTCTACGACCGGCCCCTGACAAATTTGCCGCAGGCGATAAAGGCAGGATGAGAAAACCTGTCTCTGATGCATACAGGCGCGGACGTATTTGGTGGAAAGCGAATGACCCTACCGTACAAGTTTTTTCCTCTGATAAACGTGGAGCCGTTGATAAGACTGCTAAACTAAACCTTCAGGACTCAGAGGCCAGACGGTACGGTTTTCAGTTTCTGTGGAATCCAGAGACATTCGGCACTAGTGTTGCAGTTCAGATGGAGGCGACCCCTAATGCGAACGACCGATTTCTGGCCGTTGCTGGTGCATTTCCTGCTACCGAAACAATTACTTTTAATATAAGAATTGACCGAACAAACGACTTTGCTTGTGCCGCTGGCGCTACTGGCAGGCCAACGCAAATAGCTAAAGTTGGTACCGGGGTAATTGCAGATAACTGGGTTACTAAAGACTACGCTAGGCGGTTTAAAGATTTCTACGCCACTCCTACCAGTTTCTTCGCCGGCTCAGATGTTAACGAAGAGCTATTTGTAAACAACATTGTTGATTTATTGCAACGAGGTACTATAGCGGATATTGAATATCTATATATGGCTATTAATGGACCTGGTCCTGGTACTCAAAACGCATTAAGTGTTGGCAACAAATGGATTAACAGCCGAGGCATAGCTACCGCTGATATTGGTTTCTTGATGCCTACATTGTTAAACATAGACATTGGGCCTCTTTCTTATCAGGGTTATGTAACCAATCTTCAGGTAAACCACACTTCGTTTACCCAGGAAATGATTCCTATTCGCAGTGATTTAACTATCTCCCTAAACCTGCTTGCTACAGTCGGTTTGTCTGGGACCACACAGTAAGGACTAATATGGCTATCTATTTAGGCTCTAGGTACGAGAACTCTACTGTAGATTTTCTTGCATACCGTTCCCCTGAAACCGCAGCTCCTGTTGTGTTTTACCAATTTCCTGATATCGGGCGGATTACCTATTCAGAATACTCCTGGCAAGAGGGTGACCGCATGGACCAGGTAGCTGCTAAATTCTATAGGTACCCGGAGCTGTGGTGGCTTGTTGCACAGGCTAATCCTCAAATTGATGACCACAATAAAATACCAGCCGGAACTGTGTTAAGGATTCCAGTTGTTTAATTATGTTTCTGTAGAGCTTCCTGCTAGCACGCTGCAATTTAAGCGCGTGTTTAAAGTTACCTACCGTCAGCATAACTACGAGCACGACTACGCTAGGGTTTATTTTAGGGACTGGAACGCTGCCCTCAACAAGTCTAGGCCAGGCAGCCCAATTATTATTAAACTAAAAAATAAAGAGTTTTTTGGCTATGTCCATGACGTTAGAGGACACCAGGACTCAAACTCTAACTTTACCGAGGTCGGTATTATTGGGGCATCCTACGTTATGCGCCAGGGTAGCCAAGAGGTTTACAAGAACGTTACCGCAGACCAGGTCATCGTAAAAATAGCTAAGAAGTACGGGTTCTCGTACAAGGTGACGCCGCACCCACGCGTTTACCCGCAGATTTCTCAGGCCGGTCTTACTGATTGGGAGCTTATGGTTAAGCTAGCCAAGCAGTGCGGGTACTTTTTGCGAGCAGAAAATACATCTATATATTTTCAGCCACTTACTCAGGACTTTGAAGAGTACATCTATGAAGCGCCAATCTTTGCTAAAAATGACGCGGGCTTTAAATCCTCTGTTCCGCTGTATTCATTTAAGCCGCTGATTGGCGAGACCCTAGCGCATAACGGGGCGGACAAGTCAGCAATATCTATTGCGGGTGTAGACCCTGAGACAGGCAAATATTTTAAATATACAAAACAACGCCGCTCACTACCCACCAGGCGTAACTCACAGCCTGAGCTATTTGATAAGCACAGCACGGCTGTTGTTGCAAATAACTACAATACAGCCGTTCAAGAAGCCAAAAGTGCTGATGAGAAAAGTCGTTTTCCGTACTCTGCTGAGGCGGAGGTAATTGGCGATACTCGTCTTAAGCCAGGTCATCCGGTATACATTGCCGGTGTTGGAACTGAGTACTCTGGATACTGGACAGTGCTACGCGTAGAGCATTATGTTATCGAAGAGTCTTTAAACGCTCAGAGGTTTACTACAAGGCTTCTACTAGGCACGGACTCTTTAGGAGAAACCGCTGACCCTAAGTATCCAATAACACCGCCATCTAGGGCTACTCGACTAATATCTTCTAGGACAAGAAGCACTCGAGTAATACCACAAACTGTGTTGAGGTCTGCGGGTAACCAGTCAAAACCAAAAGGCGCTGTTTCTTTGGTAAGCAGGACTAACAGAGCAAACGTTGCTAGCAAGCACATACGTCAAAATACCTGGGTATCAGTTCAGGGCAACTTGAATAGCCGTCCACAAAAACCATCTATGTCGCCCACAATTAGAGCTAAGGTGGCCCGAAATGTCGCACGATGAAAAGTACTTTGGGTTATATAGAGGAGTCGTTGTAGATAATAATGACCCTAAAAATCTGGGCAGAGTAAAGATGATAGTCCCACAAGTTATGGGTGAACAAGTAACGGATTGGGCTTGGCCAGTTGGCGGGGCTATCAGTCAGGTAAGTTACCCTTACGGAACTTTTTACACAACCGCTGACCAAAGTATCGGAGTTAACACAGCTACGGTAATTAATACTAGCTGGGTTGAAGGCGATACTAATAAGACTTACCTGGATGGTGCTAAAATATACGTAGAAGAAACTGGAGATTACTTTGTACAGTTTTCTTCCATGCTTATTAAAACTAACTCTAGCTCTGGCACCGCAAACATATGGTTTAGGAAGAACGGCACAGACATACCGGATAGCAACACTAAGATTACTCTGGCAGGCAATGACGCTGAAGTTACAATGACCGTCAGTCTTATTTTGGACTTAGAAGCTGGAGATTATATACAGTTTGTTTCTTCAGCCAGCAGTACAAACACCTTTATCAGCTCTGATGCCGCAGGAGTTGGCCCCGCTACGCCGGGTATTATTGCTACCCTTAATTTGGTGGGTAAGTACAAACCCAGACCTTCTCAAGCTGTTTGGGCCTCGTTTGAAGGCGGAGACCCTAACTTCCCACTATGGATTGGAGCCTCATAATGTCAGTTATCGCTATGCCTTTTAGGTTTAACTCACTAGGCCGTATAGAAGCTACTACAGACGCCAGGATTGTCTGGAAGAACCGCATAGTTATGCTGCTTGCTACTAAGTTTGGCGAGCGAGTTATGCGCCCTGACTTTGGCAGCGACTTGCACACAACCGTATTTGAGAACGAAGAAACGGCCATGGAAATAGCCCAGCGCAGCATCACTATCGCCTTTAATCAGTGGCTCGGTGACCTACAATTGTTAGAGATTAACCCTACATACGACGACTATTCGGGCATCATGGAGTTTGAAATCAGGTACTCACTTCCGTCTGGAGAGCAGGATAGCGTCTCCCTAAACACGGCTCTGTTCAATAGAACCGGCGACTTACTACAGGAGATAGCACGTGGATAATAACATTAATTATATCCCACAGGTAGATTACACCTCTAGGGACTACATAGCAATTAGGGACGACCTAACTAATCTTATTAATCAGTTTGCCCCTAACTGGACTAGCCGTGACCCGTCTGACCTAGGCATGGTCATGATTGAGTTGTTCTCATACCTTGGCGATTTGATGAACTTCTACACTGACCGAGCTGCAAACGAAGGTTTTATTGCAACTGCGAGCCAAAGGGACAGCCTTCTTCAACTTGCTCGTATGCTTGGCTACGTTCCAACAGCAATCTCAGCTGCATCCGTAACGCTGACCTTTAGCAACTCAACCGCCTCTAGCGTAGTAGTTCCAGCTAAGACTCAGGTAGCAACCACCTCGGTAGTAAACGGCCTTAACACGCAAATCATTTTTGAGACAGACTCGGCAGTTACGGTACCCGCTAAAGTGGGCGCTACTAACGGAAGCGCTACGGTTTTGGCTAGCGAAGGCGTGACTATCTCCAGTGAAGTGCTTGGCACATCTAATGGTGCTCCTAGCCAGGCCTTCCGACTATCAGAGCCTGACGTAATTAACTCTAGCGTTTCAGTATTAATTAACGGAGTTAACTATTCGTACAGCTCGTCTTTGCTGAACAACAACTCTTACGACTCTGTTTTCTCTTTGAATACTGACGCTGAGGGATACACGTATGTTGTATTTGGAGACGGAATCGGTGGCCGAGTTCCCCCTACGGCATCCACAATTTACGCAACATACAGGGTTGGAAATGGAACTCTCGGTAATGTTCCAGCGTTTACTCTCGACAACATGCTGACCAACATCACCGCAGGAATTACGGTGAGCAATAATGAAGGAGCAATTGGTGGAGCGGATGAGGAGTCCTCTGACTCTATTCGACTAAACGCCCCAAGAGCTTTGAAGGCTTTGACTAGGGCTGTGTCTCTAAAAGACTACTCCTACCTCGCGCTTCAAGTACCGGGCGTTGCCAAGGCTAACGCTAGTTCATCTGTCTACACAAACGTGATTCTATATGTTGCGCCATTTGGAGACCTTGGAGTAGTTCTATCTGGCGGTGTGTACGTACCAACCGCTGCGTTTAATGCGCTAGCGACTAACGTAGCTGCTTACTTCTTAGATAAAACTCCTCCAAACACTACGCTTACTATTCTTCCGCCTACGTATGTAGAAATTGACATTGACATGACTGTCCGTGTATTACCGCAATACCAGCAGGCTGCTACCACAACCAGTGCACTGGCATCTATTAGAGAGTTAGTTTCTCAAGATAACTCATTCTTCTCTGAGATAATTCCGGTGCAGTATATCCTGAACGCGGTAAGCTCTGTTCCTGGTGTGGACTATGCAACCGTAGAGCTATTGAGACGAACAACTGCTGCTCAAACATTTTCTGTAAACAACTACAGTAGAAGCACAAACGTAGTAACCATTACTACTAGCGCAACCCACAACATTACAGTCGGTCAAACAATTGTTGTTGCAGAAGTATCGTCCGCCGCTAATGGTACGTGGGTAGTTACAGCTGTTACTGGAACTACTATCGCATACGCAACTTTGACCAGCGGAACAATTACTTCTACTGCTGTATCCCCAGTAGGGTCTGTTAAGGCTCAGGTAGTTGAAACAATCACATGTGCCGTAAACGAAATTCCGTCAGAAGGCACGTTTAACCTAACCGCTATCGGCGGAATTCAGTAAGGAGAATCATGGCATCTTATCCAGGAAACCTACACACGTTTACTACTAAGGTAGATAACACGGACCTAGTTCTTGCTGCGCACGTGAACGTGTTGCAAGACGAAGTTGTTGCTGTTCAGACTGCTGTAGGCACCAACCCAGCAACTGGAACTAACACCTACACTAGCTCTGGGTTCACTGTAGGAACTAGCCACCTGACCCTAGCCGCTAGGCTTACAAACCTAGAGGTTGGAATTATCGGCGACTCTCACAACCAGTACGTTAAAGTTGCGGGAGGAAGCTTGATTACTGCAGCTACCTCTTCGACCAAAGGCGTTATTATCAAAGGCGCGTCTAGCCAGTCTGCAAACCTTCTAGAGGTTCAGAATAGTAGCGGAACTGTAATCGCATCTATTAGTGCATCTGGAGAGCTAACAGACACCAAGCTAACCCCAGACCTAGACAACCTGTACGTAACTACATACGTATTCGGATAGGACTTTAAATGGCTGTATACGGTAGTAATTTTTATGGGCTCTTTACATACGGCGCTGAGCCTCTTGTAGAGTTTGACGCTACCCCGTTCATTGTACGGCCACACTACTACAACACCATTTCTATTAGATGGACAAAGCCATCTGGAGACTGGACTAATTTGCTTCTGGTAAGAAACACGTTTGGTTTTCCGGTTACCCCGGATGATGGGGACATACTGCTGTCGGTTACAAATGCTGAACACGACTCCCTGGACCTGCCTTATATTGATTCAGGCGCGTCTATTGCAAACGAGAACTTTCTACTAGGTTCTGACTTTGTATACTACTACTCGCTTTTTGTAAAGAGAACTATCGACGGCAAATGGGTAAAGGCTGGCAATAACCTAACTACCTCTGTGGGTGATGGCGGTACCGGTGCCTTAATGTACGACTACACCCCACTCCCATACCGCGCGATTAATACTGACGACCTCCTGTCATTAGACGCTAAGAAGAATCTAGACCTTGCTAACTTTTTAAATGTATTTGGGTTTGAGTATGACTACTTTAAGTCTTTAGCCACTAACGTTAAAGACAGATACAACGTCTCTAAGTTGCACGGCCGCCTTGTTCCATTAATGATGGACCAGCTTGGGTTTGTCTACGAGCCTGAAATGGGTATCGAACAAGGCCGCAGACTTCTAGAGAACGCTGCTGCTATCTACCTAACTAAGGGCTCATCTTACGGAATACGAGCATTTGTAAAGTCATTCTCAGGCTACTCAACAACGATAGCTGCAATGAAAAACTTGTTCCTTACAATCGAGGACTCTTCTTTTGAGAACGCTAAGGGCTCGTGGTCTGTAGTATCTAACGGAACAATAACTAACATAAGCGGAGCTGGAGAGTCTCCTGCGGTTCCTCCGTACATTGAGTCGACATCTCCAGCCCTGTTCCCGAACTCACAGCTTGGAATACTGAAGGTCGTTGCGGCCTCTACTGCAAACTCAGTGCTAGCGTGTGGAGCTGCAAATCCAATTAACCAGGGTATCCCAGTAGTAGCCGGACAAGCGTACACATTTAGCATCTACACCAGGACTAGCCTGTCTGGAACAGCCCGCTCTGTTTCTTTAAAGATTGACTGGTACAAGTCTGACGGAACGTTTATTAGCAGCTCATCTTCTAGCTCTGCTACAAACAACGAAAGCAGTTGGACTCGTGTATCAACTGCTAACAGGACCGCTCCCTCCGGTGCGGCTTTTGCTGTACCAGTAGTTACTATTGCCGCTACTGCAGCAGATATTCACTACCTAGATGCGGGTCAGTTTGAGCAAGCTTCCTCAGCGTCAGACTACGTAGACGCTAGAAGAATTGACCTATACCTAGCCGCTATGCGTGTCAACTTGGCTAAGAACCCGACATTTGCGTCGGCTACAACTAACTGGTCTGTAGTGTCTTCATCAGCAAACTCTGTAAGTACCGCGGCAGCTTACTCTGGAACGGGGTCACTACTGCTAACCTCCAACGGAGGGGCAAAGTTTGGTTGTAATCAATCTTCAGTTCCTGTTACAGCTGGCTCAGCATACACGTGGTCAATGTATGTAAAAGACGTAAACAGCGCCGTTAGTTACAAGGCAGGGATAAGTTGGTATGACGGCTCTTCTACGCTTATCAGCACATCAAGCGGAACTACAACTGCAGTTAGTTCGTCAGGGTGGACTAGGGTTTATGTGACTGGAGTAGCGCCTGCTAACGCAGCCACTGCAACTATCTCAATTGAATCTTATTCTGCTGCTGCGTCTGGTACTCAAGCCTACTTTGATGGGGCTTTGTTTGAGCAAACAGACTCACTAAACCAGTACTTCGATGGTGACGCTGGATACTACGAAACTACCGACCTTTTGTGGGAAGACAACGACGACACAAACGGCAAAAGCTACTACTACAAAAACAGGCTTTACGTTACCAAACGATTGATTACCGCCCTGCCAGAGTACATGCAACTCGGGTCTACTTGGGCACTTTTCATTGGAAGTTGACAAGCCCATAACTTCGTCATAACATGATATCTCCGTCAAAGGAGGAAACCATGAGACGAGTAACCATCGCGGTTATTGGAAACGCAAAATCAACCAGGGCTAACGTAGAGGCCCTAATTACAGACATGGCTGATGCCATGGATTCGGTAGCACTGGCTACTGTTTACAAAGACAAGCAGTCAGACGGCCAAATATGGGCAGAACAACTTGCTCAAGACAAAAGTATCCCGTGGGTAGCGTACGACAAGAATGACTACAAAACCCTACTTAAAGAGCACAAGGATAATGAGATTAAGTTCTTTATCCTGTGGGATGACGAGGACCCGGAGTGCCAACTGGCAGCGTCCGTGGCGCAGGAAAACTCAATTATTGCATACGACCTGACTAACGGTCTGATGCAAATTCCGTTCTCTTCTAGCACGATACAGAAGCCGGCTGTAACAGAAATTCCGGAGATAGAAACTCAGGTTAGTTCTGAGCCTGTTGAGCCGCAGTTATCTCAAGGGTCTGGCAGTCGAAGAGTCGTACTAGACGTAGGAGAGGCTGTGGCCACTCTGATAGAGGGCGCTCTAGCAAGCGATGACGCGGAAGAAGAGCCAGAAGAAGAAGACCTTGATGAGTCTGAGGAAGACGAAACTTGGGACTTAGGTGAGCTTTTAGAAAATGCTATAGAAGAAGCAGCTCGGCATTTTGCTCGCTCATTTGCTGATGAATTCAAAAAAATAATCGGCAAATAATGAGCCCTAACATAAGTGACCAGGCTAAGGCTTGGTTGGATTTCTTCTACCTGCACCCAGAGGTGCGGATTAATTACCATGCTCTGATGAAGTACGGCCCAGTTAGCCGTAGAAAAAGCATGGACATCATCCGTGAACTTAAGGCCGCAAAACTAATTCATGCTAAGCGCTCACGCCACATCGGAACTAATTTAGAACTTACCGTAGCGGTAAGCTCCGTTACATCCGTTACAGCAGTACAGCCAATAAGCAGTATTTCCAATAGCAGTATTGCTAGTACTAGCAGTTATGCTACAAATAAATTCTTCGACGAGGTCGAAGAGGAAGGCGACAAAGTGGGTTACGACTTTTTTGAAAGCACATCTACTGGCGATGATGAGATTATCCGCGAGCGCGAAAAGCACATGGCGGTTAAGAAGGCCGAGTATGCTGAGGCTCAAGAAAAGAAGGCTCAGCAGCGTAAAGACATACACCGGTCAAAGCTGGACCCAATTAGTTGGACTTGCAAGGACGTGGCCTACGAGTTTGCAGACCGCATGGCAAACATTTGGAGCATCAAGCCATTTAGCGTAACTCAGTCCAGGTTTGTGCAGGCGTTGGCCGGATTCCGCAAGCAGCACGACACAAACGGGGCGCTGGAGCTAGAAATCATTAACATGTTTTTCTCTGGTCTTCAGGCTGAAAAGTACACTGATGGCAACCACTTGTGGCGGGCATTTATGTACAAGGCCCCGCTGCTTTTGCAATCTGCGAAAGAACGTGTAGTATCTGCAGAAGATGTGCAGACCGCTATTGTCGATGACCAGCAGGTTAGCAAGAAGAAACTAGCCCTTTTGGAGGACGAAGATGTATAAGCCTGACGAACTGCCTGCTCGCAGGAGAACCTGGGTTAAGACCGCAAACGTGCCTCCAGCCAAGATTGGCTGGGAACTAACTGACTGTAAGGACATCCCAGGGGAATCCACAGAAGCCATCCAAAAGTGGCTTAAAAGCCTCTACAACGGCCGTATACTGCGTGCTGAGGGTAAGGAGACCTGCGGCCTTGGAATGCTGTTCTACGGCCTCCCAGGGCGCGGTAAGACCACAGTAGCCAATGCTGTGATACAGGACATCATCCGCAACGTAGACCCTTCTGTGGTCGGTATGGAGCCGGGGAGAGCCGTTCCACGACCTTGCTACTTCATCACCTATAACGGCCTCCTAGACCTAAAGGGAGCCATTATGGAGGACCACGACCCTAACGACGAGCTGCTCTACAATGGCCTGCTAGGCGAGGCTACGGATGACTCATACAACGTCCGAATCCTGGTTCTAGACGACGTAGGCAAGGAGCACTCAAGCGCTTCGGGCTGGCAGAAGAACATGCTCCACCACGTCTTGCGCACCCGATTCAACAACGGATTGCCCACAATAGTTACAACAAATGTAGCCCTAAACGATTGGGATGCCCACTACGGAGCAGCGACTCAATCCTTTATTCACGAGGCATTCATTTGGCTAAACATGAACACAGCAGAAGATTTGAGGAAGTAATGTCCAGCCACTTGTTACAGGTATTTTTAAGCTACCGAGGAAACAATCCAGGAATCTTTGAGGTTCTAGTTAGCAAAGAAGACAATGAGCTGACTTGCACATGCCCAGGGTTTAACGTCAAAGGCGACTGCAAGCACGTACAGACTGTTGAGACCAGAATCGGTAACAACGGCGGGATATACCCGTTCAAGTTCCTAGGCACGGTCAAAGAGAACGACCTAAAAGCAGCCATGGAAACAGAAATCTTGTTCAGAGAGTTTGTCATCAAAAACACCAAAATAGAGGTGATTTGATGCAAGGCAACGACATCAGCAACGCGCTTCCTCAGCGTATTTTAGTAACGACTGACGTTATTACTGACGAGTACAAATCTGTTACAAAGGTACTAAAGGTAATCCCTGTCAGGTCTAAAAAAATAGAGTACAACCGCCTGGTCCTAAGCCACCTTTATGTCTTTACGCTTAAGCGGGGCATAACCCTAGAGCTAGTAAGTTTTGACCGAACAGAAAAAGAAATGATAGATTTGATGATTCACCTTGATAAGGTTGGAACGAACCCGTTTAGATACGGCACCGCTTACAAGTCCGTAGACAAGCTGGTTTCTGAGCTTCCTTACAGACCAGAGGTTGCCGGAGTAATTGACATACCATCCCGCCTATTGAGGTACGGACGATGGGGATTGGACTTTCCTACAGTATGAGTACCGAATCAAAACTACTCAGTTCAGTAATTAGAGTAAGAGACCTATCCCCGTTATTTGAGCGCAACATCTCAGACAGCTGGTTCCCCGACGAGGAGGACCGCAGAGTCTGGGCGTTCCTACGCAGCCACTTTGCTAAGTATGCGGAGTGCCCAAGCATGGAAGTTGTCCAAGCAAACTTCCCCGCCTATCAACTACAAGAACTTACTGACTCAGTAGATTATCTGCTCGATGATTTGCTAGACAAGCGCCGCAAGAATTCCATATCAAGCACCTTGCGTCTGGCTGTCGAAGAGATTCAAAACAATAAGGACCACGAGTCCGCCTTGATGGTTATGCAGGGCGGGATTGTTAGGTTGGAAGAAGAGGGCCTAAACAAGACCTCGGATGTAAACCTTATTCAAACTACCGAGTCTCGCTGGGAAGATTACGTATTCCGTAAGAACAACCCAGGCCTACTAGGTGTTGCTACAGGATTCCCAACCATTGACGCTGTCACCAACGGTCTGCAAAAGGGCCAGTTGATTGTTGTCGTAGCAACGCCTAAGACCGGTAAGTCAACCCTCGCCCTACAGATTGCGAATAACATTCACAAGCAGGGGCTGTCTCCAATGTTCCAGTCATTCGAGATGACAAACCGCGAGCAGCAGGACCGATATGACTCAATGCGTGCCCAGGTCTCTCACAATCGACTAATCACCGGCTCACTTAATGCTGATGAAGAAAAGCGATACAAAGAGTCTCTCGAGACTATGGCTGACGATAAGACAAACTTCTGGCTTGTTGACTCAGCGCACGGTATCACGGTATCTGCTATTCAAAGCAAGGTGCAGGTGCTACAGCCTGACGTAATATTCATTGACGGTGTCTACCTGATGCTGGACGAGCAGACTGGCGAGTCAAACACTCCACAGGCCCTGACGGGAATTACGCGCTCGCTGAAGAGACTTGCGCAGCGCATGAACAAGCCAGTGGTAATTACGACACAGGCCCTCAACTGGAAGACTAAAAAGGGCAAGGTATCTACCGACTCGATTGGTTACTCTTCCTCGTTCCTACAGGATGCAGACGTTGTATTCGGTCTAGAAAAAGAAGACGAGACTGTAGACGACACTCGTATTCTCAAAGTCATGGCCGCACGTAACAGCGCAAACGTAGAAGCGTCTCTAATGTGGGACTGGGCCTCTGGTATGTTCCGTGAGATGAACGGTGATGACGTATGATGCTAAACGAGATGGAGCGGGTCTTAGAGCGTCTAAACATTGAGCCTGTACAGACCCGCGGAGACGAGATACTTGCTCTGTGTCCAGGCCACAAAGAGATTACGGGAAAAGAAGACCACAATCCATCATGGTGGATAAACGCTGAGACAGGTGCTCACATTTGCTTTTCTTGCGGGTTCAAGGGAAACATCTGGTCACTGATTGCTACGGTGCAGGGGCTCAGGGACGCTAACGGTTTTCTAGACTACGCCGATGCAAAAGACTGGCTATACCTGTCTTTTGACAACATCTCGCTTGGGCCTACCGAAGACGACCAGGATGACGAGCCTGTATTCAAAGAGGTTCAGGGAATGGGCGAGTCCCGTTTAGCCTTGTTTACCTACCCTCCGGCGTCTGCCCTAAAAGCGCGTGGACTAACTCTAGAGTCGGCAAGCAAGTATCAGCTACTCTGGGACCCTAACTTTGGTAACTGGATTACTGTGATTAGAGAGCCTAGAACAAACAAGCTTCTAGGGTGGCAGGAAAAAGGATTTAGGCACCGTTACTTTAAGAACTACCCGCCAGGTGTTCAGAAGTCAACGACGCTATTTGGATTTAACAGGTATGACGGCGGTCGTATGATTGTCGTAGAGTCCCCGCTAGATGTAATCAGGCTAGACTCTCTAGGAATCAGCGGCGGGGTTTCTACCTACGGCGCTTTAATTTCAAACACGCAACTAAACCTAATTAGAGAGGCTGAAGAGGTAGTGTTTGCACTAGATAACGACGAAGCGGGACTAGCCGCATCTAAGTCTATGCTCGAGAAAAGCATACAGTTAGGTTTTGAGGCGTGGTTCTTTAACTACGCGCACACGGAGATGAAAGACGTTGGAGGCATGAGCAAATCGGAGATACTTACTGGCCTAAATAATGCCAAGCACAATGTACACGGATTAGGGGCACTACAGTGAGTTTTGTAGGCACCCTTCTCCCATACCAGCCAGAGGCTGTGGACAAAATGTGCGAGCGCAAAAAGATGCTAGTGGCATACGACCTAGGGCTTGGAAAAACTGTTTTGACAATTGCAGCAGTTGAGCGCCTAATGGATGAGCGAAAGGTCACAGAGCCCGGCTTAATTATTTGCTTATCTAGCCTTAAGTATCAGTGGGCTGAATCCATAAAAAAGTTTACTAACGGGTCTACCTCAGTAGTTATAGACGGTACCCCAGACCAGCGTAAGCGCCAGTACGAACGCGCTATGAAGTGGAAAACAACCGGCGTAGACTACATCATCATGAATTACGAGCAGGTAGTAAACGATTGGGAATTTGTAAGCAAGCTCCCTAGAGGCTTTGTTGTTCTAGATGAAGCAACCGCTATTAAGTCATTTAGGTCCAAGCGTGCTAAGGCTACTAAGAAGCTGGCTACTTGCGAGTACAGATTTGCCTTAACCGGAACCCCCGTTGAGAATGGCAAGCCGGAAGAACTATTTAGCATTATGCAGTTTGTTGACGACTCTGTGCTCGGACGCTTCGATAAGTTTGACATGACCTTTATTGTGCGCAATAACTGGGGCGGAGTAGACCGCTACCGAAACTTGCCTATTCTTCACGAGAGGATGAAAGAAGCGTCTGTACGTAAGGCGCAAAAAGACCCGGACGTAGCCCCTTTCTTGCCTGAGACTATTCACAAGGACCCGATTTACGTTCACTTGGACCGCAAAACTTCTAAGCTCTACAAGCGAATCGTAGATGACCTACTACTTGACCTAGATAACGCGCAGACCATGTTTGGCAGCTCATTTAATATTATGGCCCACTATGGCTTTGAGAAGTCGTGGGGAGGACCTGCAGACGAGCTACGTGGCCAGGTTATGTCAAAGATTGGTGCTCTGAAGATGCTTGCCTGTTCGCCTGAGCTGCTAAAGGTAAGTTCCAGAAAGTTCTTAGAGGGAAATGGCGAAGGCTCTGCCTACGCTAATCAACTGGTGGAAGAAGACCTGCTAGAGGGACTGCCAAACACCAAATTGGATAATTTTGTACAATATGTACAATCTTTCTTAGAGCAGGACGAGCGCAATAAACTGGTGGTGTTCTGTTCATACGTAGACATGGTAGGTATAATAGCCGATAGGATTGGACGCGATATAACCGTCACCTACACCGGTCAACTAGACGCAAAAACTAAGGAGAAGCACAAAAATGCTCTTAATAATGACCCTAACACTCGTGTCATTGTTAGCTCAGATGCTGGTGGTTATGGTGTTGACCTGCCGGCAGCAAACATGCTCATTAACTACGATTTACCTTGGTCTAGCGGCCTGGCTACTCAGCGCAACGGCCGTATTCGCCGCGCTAGCTCTGAGTGGAAAACCATTGTAATTCAGGACTTCCTAATCAACGGCTCAATTGAGGTCCGTCAATATGAGGCCCTGCAGCAAAAGAACGCCGTAGCCTCTGCTGTAATTGACGGAGAGGGAATTAATGATAAAGGTGGCGTGGACTTGACAATTGGGTCACTACGTGGTTTCCTGTTAGATACATCTGTTTAGGAGATAAAATGACGTTTGATGAATGGCTACAAACTGGCCTAAAAAACAACTGGTGTGGCCCATCAGTCTGTGCCACGCACGATGGCATTCCAATGACTGAGGGTGAGGAGGACTTCATGGATAATGAAGACGCCTGCATTCACATCATTCGCCTTTACAAAGACGTAGTAGAAAAACGTCTAGTAGAGCAAAACCACTCGCCGAGTATTTGGCGGGCAACTAATTCTGGCTTTGAAGTATAGGAGAAAAGATGGCTAAAGGCAAAGGCAAAGGTGGAGCACCTGCCCCAAAAAAGAGCAACGAGGGTGACCGCAAGAACGGCAAGGCCTTCAAGAAGCGCCCAAAGATTTTTGATGCTATTAAGCGTCGTCTAGTACGCAAATAAAATAAAAAAGCCGCCTAAGCAGGTTACCTGCAAAGGCGGCTTTTTATTTAATTACTTAGCGTCTTCTCCAGGAGCAACGGTAGCTTCGTCATCGTCATCGTCCTCGTTGAGGTCGTCGTCTGAGTCAAAGTTGACATCATCGAAATCAAAGTTGTCATCCTGCTTTACCTTCAAAGCGGCCTCTAGGTTCTCGTTGCCATCGGCGGCCTTAGCCACAGCCGCACGGAACGCATTAGCGATGTCCTGCGGGTTCAAAGTTCCTGACCAGGCTAGGGTCACACCAATGGTGGTTAGTACGACAGCAAACGCTGAACCTACACCAATTAGTGAACCGAGTACCCAGTCACCGTTGGTAGCAATAGCACCAACACCTGTACCTGCAAAGAACGTTGCAAGTAGAAGACCGAACGCGCGGGCAAGAATAGTTTTAATGAGCTCTTTCATTATTTAGCTCCTTCTGCAGCTGGGGCTGCGACTGGGGTTGAGTTTTTCTTCCAAAGTTTGACTAAGTCAACCTTGTCTGATGTTGCTCCGAATACACCCTTAACCTTGCGGCTAGCGGTTGCGTGAAGGTGGTTTCCGCTTGATGCGGTACCAGTTGTTCCTACGAGGCCGATAGTCTCTCCAACCTTGATTGGGTCTCCGACCTTTAGGGTAGGGACCTTCTGTAGGTGGCAGTAGCCGATGTACCAGATGTTACCTTCTTTGTCAGCGACTGACTGTACAATTACGTTGCCGAGAACCTTAGACTCGCCAACAAACTTGATTCGTCCGTTACCAACGGCTGGAATCTTGGTGCCACCAGGCATAGCCCAGTCAGTACCAGAGTGTGGCTGAAGTTTCATCTTCTTGCGGAATGCACTCATTTCACCGTAGTGCTCGGTTACCTTCTTTTCAGGGAATGGTAGTTTCCATGGTGTAAATGCCATGTTGTTCCTTTCGGGTATCTATCTATTGTCGGTTATTAGGCCAAATTTAACTTGGCTAATTCTTTGGCCATTTCAGCCTGGGCGTAAGCTCTGCGATAGGCCTTAATAAAGCCGTCCTGAAAAGCACGGAACTCTATTCGGGTCCAGGTCTTATCTTTGTAGTAGGCAATCGCTTCTTCAAAGGCAAGTTTTTGAATATCTTTAAATTTTGGAGTGTAGTAGTGCATCCGGTACCTAATCCAATAAGTGAGCCAAGACATGAGGCGTCACTCTTTCGGGTTGCGTAGGCGGTAAGTTACTGCCCACAGGATTAGGGTGCCAATAATGCAGTACCCGACAATGGTCTTTGCAGACCCCTCGAGCACCACCCAGGCCACGAACATACCAAGCAAGGTCCATACCTGGCCCAGTAGGTCATTCACGAATTTCTTCATTGTTCTTTCCTTCTGATAGTTGATTCTGCTGAAACTGCACCACCGCCGGTAGAGCCGCCGGTAGAGCCTCCTGTTGGCGCTGAGGCGGCCATAGAAGCCGCTGCAGTGGCCGCTCCTACAGTCGCCTGTACGGCGGCTCCAGTTGCGATAACGGACGCAAGGACAGTTTTCTCTGCGTCTTCACGGACCTGTGGTGCCATGTCGGCTCCCACGTTTCCTAGGGCGTTGAACGACTCCAAAACTGCTGTAGCCACAGCTCCAACCACAGGTACCGCTGCTAGCTCTTCAGATACCTCTGGGTCATCAGCAACTGCGGCAATCGCTAGCGCTTCAAGAGCCTGCTGGTACTCTGGAGACCCCTGCTCAGTGTTAGCCAGGACTTCTTCAGCTGCTTCTACAAGCTCTTCTACTTCGGCGTCGGTTAGTTCTTCTGGCTTAATGGCAGTTAGGTCTTCAATTACGGCAACGGATTCTTCGGTGGTATCGCTCGGCTCTGGTTCTGGTGTCGGTTCAGGCTCAGGTGTTGTTGGCTCTTCAGTAGGTTCCTCGGACGGCTCAGGCGTTGGTTCAGGTTCAGGTTCAGGTTCTGGCGTCGGTTCAACTGTAGGTTCCTCCGTAGGTTCTGGGGTGGGCTCAGGAGTCGGTTCTGGAGTCGGTTCAGGAGTAGGCTCTACAACAGGAGGAGCGACAGTAGGTTCTGGTGTAGGCTCTGGGGTAGGTGTTGGAGTGGGCTCAACTACCGGTTGAGATGAAATCGGAACAATACCCCAAGTAAAACGTGTTACTTTGACTACGCCACCGCAAGGGTCGCCAAACGTCCCGTTATCTAAGGCGATAGTGGCAGTGGTCTTACCAAGCATGTAGGTGCCCATAATCTCTGACACATCTACGCCACAGTTCCAATCGTTAGGCGCACCGTACCACCCACGTACATAAGCAAACTCCCAGCCCTCAGGGGCAGTTAAAGTAACAGATTCGCCTTCCCAGTTTTCCTGTGCCCACCAGTTCGGCACAGGTGGAGTTAGTGGAGTAGAACTAATCTCCATGATTGGGCCATAGTTGCCTGACCAAAAGCCATTATCAATGCCCTCAAGTTTTATAGTTTGAGTACCTACTACGTCAAACACGTAAGGCCTTGCCCCGTGTTTCTCAGTTACCTCAATAACTTGAGTGCCAAAAGTAATACGGTAGGAGTCAACTACCTCACCGTCGCCGCCGATTTTGTTCGTAATGTCGTTAGTAACGACAACGGTCACCTGTTCATCGGTAAACGTGAAGTTTTGCTCAGTCCAGTAATACGTGAACTGAATCGCGGTACTTGCGTACGCTGGTGTGGCGAGTAGAAGAGGCCCAAAAACAACGGTTAATACGCCAAATGATGCTGCGAGCTTGCGCAGTAGGGTCATTAGCTCCTCAAATTTGACTTATTTCAATTTTGCCCTATAAGCTTGGTTTTTAGGGTGTAAACTCCCCTCCCCGCGGGCCATAACTGGCAAGTTTAGCCAGCGGGGGGTATTCTGTGCTAGGCTTGACCTACAACTGAATATAGAAACAATGTCACTTTGACAATAAACGACCGAGTACTAACTACCAAGGAAAGGTAGGTCGCTAAATGAAAAAGCTCATTGCAGTTAGTGTTATCGCACTAGTAATGACAGGGTGTTCCGCAAGTATTGGGCCCCAAGAAAAGGCTAGTGCAGTAGCCGTTCAGCAGGTTGTGGAACCTGCGCCTGAATTCATGGCTAAAGTCGCTCTTATGGCTGAACGTCACAGAATTCAAAAAGTAGTAACCCGCCTGGAAAAGCGCATCGGAAAAACCTGGTACGTATTTTCAGGCTCAACGCCTAGTGGCTGGGACTGTTCAGGTCTCGTTTACTGGGCATATCAACAATTAGGAATAGAAGTCCCTCATTCAGCAAACAAGCAGGGACACCTAGCCAAGGGTGTAAAAGACCCGCAGGTTGGGGACATTGTGGTATGGGGCTATAAAGGCTCCAAGTCTTACTACCACGCCGGAATTTATATCGGAGATGGAAAAGCAATCCATGCAGGTTTCCGCAAGGGGACCACTACCCAGGTCATTGACGTGGATAGTCCAGCATTTAAAGGCAGTACGGTTAAGTTCGTACGGCTAATTAAAACCTTGTAACAGAAAGGGCCTCCGAAAGGGGGCCCTTTTGCTATACTGTAGGGGACACGCCAACCGGGTGTCGCAAACAAGTACTGTGCTTCGGGCAGTAAAATACATAAAATACTACGTATTTTGTCTAGGCACAGCTATCGTCGAAAGAGATAACATGCTAAACCGTAATGATGATTTCTACCCACCTCGTCCAGAAAAAGACTGGCACAAGAAACCATACATTTCTCCTCAGGACCCCCGCATTTCCGAGGGTATTAAGAAACCAGAACCGCCTAGGGTTCTCACCATCACCGACCTGTTCCCAAATCTGGGGCGACTATCTATTGGCTGGTCACCAATTCTCGACACTCTCAAAGAGGTCACTGCAACCAAACCTTCTTACCCGCCTTACGACATCGTCAAGATTGACGACGAGACTAACGTTCTAAATGTCGCTGTGGCAGGATTTAGCAAGAAGGACCTTACCGTGTCTGTTCAAGACTCTGTCCTCAAGATTGAGGGCAAGAAGAAGGGTAGGCCGGAGGGCGAAGTAGTTTACCAGGGAATCGCTGGGCGTAACTTCACTCTATCCCTGGCTGTGGCAGAGTTCTGGGAAATCAAGGACGCCAAGGTAGAGGACGGCATGCTGGTCATTACCTTTGTGAAAGAATTGCCTGAAGAAAAGAAGCCTAAGGTAATTGACATCAAGTAGCTAATCTGCTACCATAGTTAGCGAAGCCCGAGATACACCGATGTTGTGCCTCGGGCTTTGCTATACTTGGTGTATGCCAAACGCACACAAAACACCTACCCGTACAGTGAGAGTTCCAGACGAGCTCTGGGCCGCTGTTCAGGCTAAGGCCGCAGAAGAGGGCGTCACTGTAACCAGTGTAATTCTAGAAGCCCTAGAAAAATACCGCGTGTCAGGACTTGACAACCCAGACGAATAGTCTTAGCGTATGTATTGCTAAAAGTTAGCAACCCTCAAGAGGGTTTAGACTAATAAGGAAATACATGCCAATCATCAACGACTCTCCAGACCAGAACATGGATACCATCAAACGCGAACTTCAGCAGTACGTCACTCTTAAGGACGAGGCCGAAGCCATTACCGAGCGCGTTACTACAATCAAGAAGCGCCTTACTGCGTACATCGAAGACCTAGGCGAGCCAAACGAAAAAGGCAGCATCGTTCTTCCTGTAGAAGACGACCGCACCGGCACCCGCGCTATCGTAAAGCAGCGCCGTGTCTCTAAGCAGTTCGATGAGAACACCGCCAACGACCTCTTGAAGTCAAAGGGCTTGTTCGACACCTGCACTACCACTGTCACTATGCTTGACCAGGATGCTGTAATGGCTGCCTACTACGAAGGCAAACTCACTGATTCTGACATTGATACCATGTTCCCTGAGAAGGTTACCTGGGCCCTAGTTTTGGAGAAGAAATAATGGCACGCATCGCTGACCTAGATGCTCAGGGAGTCCGTGACTTACACTCTTACAATGTTGGTGTTGAAGATGCTAACGCTCGCATCATCGAATGGATTGAAGCTAACCGTTCTGCAATTGAGCTCGAGCCTGGCAATAACCTTTACCGTGACCACTTCAACTCTCAGTCGTTGATTGCCTTTATCAAGGGAGAGAACAAGTGAGCCAGTTCAAGCGGGACATCGAAAAAAAGATGCTTAACCCTGAGTATGCCTACGAGTTCGGTCGGGCAGAGCGTGAATTAGAGATTATCGAACTGCTAGAAGAACAAGCAGAAATTACGGGCTATGTCGAAATTAAACTTAGCCGCCTCATCGCTCTTATCAAGGGAGAAAATAAGTGAGCTTAGTGACGGTTTTGTCTTATGCAGTTGCAGTTATGTATACCGCTGTGTTTGTTTACATCATATTTGTTTGGAACAAAGAGGACCGCAATAACAAGCGCGACCTAGACAAAAAGAAATAAAAAAGTCACGCTAAACTTTAAAAATTTAGTTGCTAGACTACTTGTCCAACTACTACGAGATACAAAATGACCCCAGAAGAAAACGACAAAGTTCACCAGGCTTTATCTGAAGCCAGGTGGGACTCGTACCTTTACGGACGAGCCATGGAACGAACAGCTATGCTTAAAGCGGTTAACGACCTCATCGAGTCTGGTTCTTTCAGCGATGCAACAATTGTTCAATCAGTGTTGGTGTATCTAAAAACCAAAATTAAGAAGGACAAGAATGAGCAAGTTAGCTAGCTTTTTAAAAAGATTCGGCCCAGAGTATTCAGAATGGCTTAGACTGCATGATGAATATATTGCAATGTCGGAGCGTGAGCGTATACTTACTGTCCTGAGTAAAAACAAAATAGTCCTTCCAGAGAAGGCTTTAAAATTAGTAACTGGAGAACCTAGTGAGTGACTTCATCGAAGAAACGTTTGGTGGCCTGGACGTATTTTATCCCGGTAGTAAACGTAAGCGTCGAGAAGCCCCAGCAGAGGCTGCAAAAGACAGCTCATGGGAAACAGACTTTTTTGAAAAAGCTTTGCCAAATGGTAGACAAATTCAAATGTATACGCTAGGCTCGTTAGCCAAGGCCCTAGGCCGACCAACCAAGACCGTAAGGTATTGGGTGGAAAATGGAATACTTCCAACATCGCCTTACCGCCTCCCGTCCAAGCAGGGTGTCGATGGTAAGGTGTATGCTGGTAGGCGCTTGTATAGCAAGGCAATGGTACAGGCCACTATAGAGTTGTTTTCTAAAGCTGGACTTTTGGGAACAGTTCGTATAGAATGGTCATTACACCGGAGTCTTGTTGACAAGATTGCCGAGGCGTGGGAGAATATCCGCGCAGAAGAAATGCAAAATAACTAATAAAGGAAAAACATGCCAATTCAGCAAAATGCCCCAGATGCCGCCAGCTACGTTGCAGACGACATTGACGACCGCCCAGAGCAGGCAACTGCTTCGTCAACCTCAGTACTTTCAGGCTGGGACGCGGCGGACACACTAACCACTTCTACTGACTTCCCTACTGAAGTTAAGTTCGAAGATGGCAAGCACTTGGTCTTCAAGTTCCTAGATGAGAACGGACCATTTGCTATCTACAAGCAGCACTTCCTAAAGCAGAAGACCAGCGGTAAGCGCTCGTATGTCTGCATTGGTGCTGACTGCCCTCTCTGCATTAAGTTGCAGGACCGCCCAGAGAACAAGCGAGCATTCACTGTTGTCACCCTAAATGGTGAGCAGGGAATGCAGCGTCAGATGCTTATCTCGGGTGCCCGTCTATACCAGGCACTACACGCAGCTCACTATTCACCACAAGGTCCTCTAACCAAAGGATATTGGGCTATTGTGCGCCTTGGCAAAGGCCCACAGACTGCATACACAGTTACCCCTATCAAAGAGCGTGACCTAGAGGAAGACTGGAAGATTGATGCCGAAAAGGCAGCCTCTTCTGTAGCCTCGTCTGAGGTCTACACCCGCAATCTCATCAAGGAGCACTCACTAGAGGAGCTCACCGAGATTGCCGAAGCCCTTATCTAGATAACCCTAGCGATTGGCGGGGGCTTAGCGCCCCCGCCTTTTGCGTCAATGCCAGGATGCCAAATGAACATTATTACAACTGCCGAACAACTTTCTGACATGGTAGAGTACTACCTTGCCCAAGATGCCTTTGCTTTTGACGTTGAAACTGTAGGCCCATTTAGAGGGCTTACTCCAGTAAACGAAGTCTTATGGATTACGTTTGCTACTCACGGTAGGTGCGACGTTATCCCGATGGGGCACCCGCACGGAGACTTTATTGAAGAGGTATTTCCTCTAACCGGCCAGGGTGAACTTAGAAAACAGAAGGGCCTGTCACTTCGACCAAGTGACTACAGCCGCGATGCCAAGAAAGCCACCAAGGTATTTGGCCCAGCGCCCAAGCAACTATACCCAGCCGAGGTTTTTAAGGCGATAGAGCCTCTAATGTTTAATGACCAGATTCTAACTATCGGTCACAATCTAATGTTTGACGTAACCTCAATATCAAAATACTACGGCGGCAGAATACCTACTGCTCCCTACTTTGACACGATGGTGGCGTCTTTTATATCCGATAACCGCAACAAGAACAAGTGCGGTCTTGCTGATTGCCTTAAGCGAGAGTTTGGCTACGAGATGGCCAAGGGAGTAGGTAAAGAGGTCGAGGCTTACGACTTTAATACCGTTGCGAAGTACGCATACCTAGACTCAAAGTACACGTTCCTATTGTGGAAGTCGCTAGTGCCAAAGCTAGAGGCCGGAGACCTAGGTCGCGTGTTCTCGCTAGAGATGGATGTCCTAGCAGTTCTATGCGACATGAAACTAACTGGCGCAACTATCGACACCGATTCTCTAAAGCAACTAAAGATTGACCTCGAGGCAAAGGTAGAAGAGGCCCGCGGCAACATCTACAAAGCAGCTGGTCGAGAGTTTAACATCAACTCAAACCCAGAGAAGCAGGCTCTACTTTACGGCCCTAAGTCAGAGGGGGGTCGAGGGCTAAAGGCTCAGGTGCTAACCCCAAAGGGGAACACCAAGTCGCGCGGTGAAGAGGAGTTGGCGCTGTCCGACTACTCGGTATCAGCTGAAGCATTAGAGCCATACCGTGACAAGGACCCGCTAGTAACTGCCATGCTGGAGTATGCCGACTACAACAAACTTCTTTCTACGTATGTAATTCCTTATCTAGGCGGTGACATCGAGAAAACAGTCGGGGGAAAGACCAAGACTGAGACTAAAGAAAGCATCCTAATAAATGGCAGAATTCACGGAGACTTCATTCAGATAGGTGCAGAGACCGGCAGGTTCTCTAGCCGTAACCCAAACTTGCAGAATGTACCCGCTCCTCACACGCCGCACGGTAAGGCTATTCGTAATCTTTTCGTGGCTCCGCCAGGGCACAAGTTAGTGGTCGCTGACTACTCGCAAATTGAGCCGCGAGTTATTGCCTCTTTCTCTGAAGACCCAATTATGATGGACAACTACCTAAACGGTAAGGACATCTACACCACTGTAGGAGACACCATGGGAGTGGACCGCAAGGCAGGCAAGGTCCTTGTGCTAGCCATGGCATACGGTGTAGGGCCAGACAAGATTGCTGCAAGCATCGGGTGTACTAGGACTGAGGCTAAAGATTTGCTTGACCGGTTTGCCTCTGAGTTTAGTTCTATATCAAAGTACCGCGCAAAAGTAATCGGCTCAACTAAAATGGCAAAGCCTGTACCCTGTGTAAAAACCATCACTGGACGTCGCAGATACTTACCAGAGATTATGTCGCGTGACAATAGCTTTAGGGCCGGTGCTGAGAGGCAGGCATTTAACACTAAGATTCAAGGCAGCGCCGCTGACATCATCAAGATTGCTATGGTAAGGGCGCACACTATGATTCCAAAAGAGAGTAAGATTATCCTCACAGTTCACGATGAACTCGTATTAACTACTCCGGCCGATATGGCAGAGGAAACTGCAGAAAAACTAAGAGAGGCTATGGAGGACATTCAAGTGTTAAAAGTACCGCTAGTAGCAGACGTAAAGATTGTTGACAGATGGGGTGAGGCTAAATGAGTGAGCACGAGGACCACGAGCACGACTTCTCTGAGGGTCACTACCTTAGCAAGATTCCGCTTACTACCCTATACCGCTGGTTTATGTATGACATACACACAGAAAACCCAAACAACCACGTTGACATATTTAAAATAACAGCGGTAAGCGATGAGGGTGACGAAAAGGAGCAGGAAGAGTCGAGGCTCAGAATGGAGCAGATTCAAGAGCTTCTTCCACTTATGAATCTGTACTCAACCATGACCGCTCAGTACGTTTTTGAGATGCAAAAGCGAGAGGTCATAGACGAGGTATCACCTGAGATTGCTGAGAAGCTAGAAAAAGATTCAAACAAGATGAAGCAGTTTTACAAACTAATTTCTCTTTCAGCGCTTATGACAATGCTGTCTAGCGCAGTAGAGCTAGGAATCCTATCTACAGAGGGTTCATTAATTGACGTAGACGAGATAAAGGAATAATATGTCAAATTCATGGTGGGCTAACAAGCTCGGTAACCAGCCGCCTCAGCAGGCACAAAACTACCTTCCCCCGGTATCCCCACAACAGCAGGTGCCTCAGCAGCAAGTGCCTCAGCAGGGTCAGAGGCTACCCAGCAGTGCCCAGTCGTATGACCGATGCCCTAACTGTGCCAGCGGCAACTACGGCAAGATGCCGGGGTTCCCAGAGGCTAAAGCTAGGTGCTATGATTGTGGCTACCCACTGACCCAGTCAGGTACAGGTATGCCGGGAATGCACATTCCATCTAACGGCAACACTGTAGCGGCGACACAAATTAATACAGCAAACAACTTTAACCCAGGCGTAATTATCGACAGGATTGGCTAATGTCACTTCAAAAACTACTCGCATCAATCAACAAGAAGTACGGCGAAAACACCATAGTACTAGCATCAGAGATTGTTGCTCCTACACGGTTTACGTCCGGCTCGTTATCGCTAGACATGATTCTCGGCGGAGGGTGGCCTACTAATCAGTGGCACGAGATTATTGGCGAGGCCAGTAATGGTAAGACGGCGCTCGCCCTTAAGACCATCGCAGCCAACCAAAAACGAGACCCTAACTTCACGACTATATGGATTGCTGCTGAGGAGTGGGTACCGGAGTACGCAGAGATGTGCGGGGTAGACCCTTCTAGAGTTCACGTGTTTACAAGCAACATTATGGAGGTAGCTCTTACAGCAGTTCTAGAGTTTGTAGAGACCCAGGAAGTAGACTGCGTAGTTATTGACTCGTTGCCTGCCCTAGTCCCATCTGCTGAAGATGAGAAAGAGATGGACGAGTTTACTGTAGGCCGTGGCGCACAGTTGATGGGCAAGTTCTTCCGTAAAATGGAGAAGGCCGGAAAGCGCGACCTACTAGGCGGAGAGCGCCCATTCATCGGTATTATTATTAACCAGTGGCGTATGAAGATTGGTGTCATGTACGGTGACCCACGAACCACCCCTGGCGGAGAGGCTAAGAACTATTTCTTCTTTACACGAGTAGAAGTAAAGCGTGACGACTGGATTGAGGTCGGCACTGGCCAAGAAAAGCGTAAAGTCGGTCAGTCTATTAAGTTCACTACTAAGAAGAACAAATCAGCGCCTCCGGGCCAGGTTGCCTTTACTGATTTTTACTTCGATGACGGGACCGGGATTGACAAAGGCGAGTACGACTACGCCAAAGAAATTGTGTCACTAGGAATCTTAAACAAGATTATTACCAGAGCTGGTGCATACTATCGGTACGCAGAACGCCAGTGGCAGGGCGCAGACGCTTTACTATCTTCGATTCGTGAAGAGGTAGACCTACAGGAAATGCTGCAAAAAGACGTTCTTGGGACACTTAAGCTGGCTGTATAATGGCTAGGCCAAAAGTAAATAAAGAATGCGAAGAGTGCGGAGAAGGGCACTACGCAAAAGGCCTATGCAAGCGACACTACATGGCAGTTAATAAAGACCGATTTAATCCAAGTATTAATCCAAAACCGAAGTCGGCTCAACTAGACAAGGATGACTTCTGGGAGTTTGTTAAGAAAGAGCTAAATATTGCCTAAATCAGAGGGCCAAAAGCAGTCCCAGAAGCACGAAAAGAGGCTAGCTAAAACCATAGGCGGTCAGAGAAGCGTGGCCTCTGGCGCGTTCTGGTTTCGCAAAGGAGACGTTCGGTCAAAGGACCTTTTGATTGAGCACAAGTGGACTGGTAAAAAGTCATTTACTTTAAAGTCAAGCATTTTAGAAAAAATTACGACCGAGGCACTGATTGAGAGCAGAACCCCGGTACTAGGAATCAGCCTAAATGACATTAACTATGTTGTAATGGACGAAAACGATTTCTTAACTATGCGGGAGTTTGTGCTACAATGTTTAGAGGAGCACACGGGAGAGTCGTAGCCCTACTACTTTCGGAGCACCCGTGCGTTCACCATATGAACCGACACCAGAAAACACCTCATTAGGTATCCAATTCCTAGACTGGATGGAGGAGGCCAAGTGTGCTGAGCAGGTCCAGATAAAGGGCTCAACTGAGACTAAAAATCTGTACCCACCAGACCTTTGGTTTCCTCCCAGAGATAAGTCCCTCTACAAACCAATCGCAGATAAAGCTAAATCAATTTGCTATGGTAAAGACGGTCGTGGAGAATGCCCCGCTAGAATGAAGTGTCTACTTTTTGCAGACAAAGAAGATTTGGTTCACGGTATCTGGGGCGGCATGAGCCACAGAGAACGAGCAGCGCTAAAAAGAAAAGCTATTCGACAGGGTAAGACCTTGGAAGAATTAGCAAAAAAAGGCAAGTAGACATTTGGAATAATGTGTGCTAGCGTCATACGCAAGGAAGGTACACATGCCAAAAACAAACAAGCTGCAAAAGATTACCGCTGGAAAACTAAAGAACTTTGTCGATGCGGGTAAGTCAACTACTAGGGTCATAGGACGAGTAGAGAGACACGTTTTATCAAAGCCCGTAGACAACTCCAGGTCATTCGATGGCCTGCACCCGTCTGCCATGGTAAGCAAGTACTGGTGCCACAGAGCCTCGTACTTTCATCTAAAGGGCAACCACCCGGCCCCAGAAGCCCGTAAGTTTAAGACCGAGCTTATCTTTGCTCAGGGACACGCTATCCACCAAACGTGGCAGAACTGGTTTTACGAGATGGGCACCTTGTACGGCTCGTGGCAGTGTAGAGAATGTTCATACTACTGGACTGACCTTAGCCCCTTCCGCTGCATTACCTGCGGTTCTACCAAGGTAAAATACAAAGAGGTGCCGGTCATCAACAACGAGCTTATGATTACCGGTCATTCGGATGGTTGGCTAAAGGGATTTGGCGATGACCTAATGCTTGAGATTAAGTCAGTTGGTGCCGGTACATTTATGTGGCTCGACAAGTCAGCATGGTTCGCCGGAGACCAGAGTTTTGATTCCGCTTGGAAGGGTCTAACCGCCCCGTTTGAGTCGCACGTTTCTCAGATTCAGCTTTACATGGAAGTGCTAAACCTATCTGGGGTTACTGATGTGCCTAACGAGGCAGTTGTCCTATACGAAGCCAAGCCTACTCAGGAAGTAAAAGAGTTCATCGTACGCAGAGATGCGTGGGGAGTTCAGCACATTATTGACGGTGCAAAACTTGTGGTAGACTCGTTATCTAAGAACACAGCGCCTGACTGCAATGTCGGTGGAGCGCTAAAGTGCAAACAGTGCGAAGGATTTAACGAATGACCAAGAGTACCCTAATAACAGAAACCACAAGCAAGTACGTCCTAGACTCGCTAGATAAGCAGGGGCTTAGTGTAGACCGAGAGGTTGAGTTAGACCGCCCGTCTATGCCGGAAGACATTACCGCGCTAAACGACGAAGACCTAATGCTTTTGTACACCAGGTTTTCTATGTACAGCGACTTTGTGAACACCCAGCTGTCATGTGCAGTCGTAGACGAGAAGGAACTGGAGCGCCAGATTTCTTACGAAGAATCGGTGGCCCTACTCAGACTTCAGAGTGAAAACCCAAAGTCTACTGTCACATCACTAAAAGCCATGGCAGACTCCGAAGAGTCGATTAACTCCTTAAAAAAGGAGCACATGAACAAGTACGCGTACCGCAAGGTACTAGAGACTATGGCAAATAACTGCGAGCGTAGTAGCTCCGTGTGCAGCCGTGAGCTGACACGCAGAACCTCGAGCGACAACTTCAAGACTCGCAGCCGAAAGTTCAACATCTAATGTCAAAAAAAGCAGACAAAGTATTTGGCCCAGGCGTACCGTCATCCTGTAAAAATTACGCGATTGGCATAGACCAATCTTACTCTGGCTTCGGAATTACAGTTATGGATGTAAAAACCGGCGGGTATGCAACCACAGTGTTTAAGGCCGAGGGCACGGGAATTGAACGCCTAAACTACGTCTACGACAGACTTGGCGAAATTATCGACAGGCACGTAACCTTTGATGTTAAGTCACAAATCACGGTGGCTATGGAGGGATATGCCTTTGGCTCGCAGATGGCCAACATGGCCGGGGAACTCGGCGCTATAGTCAAGTGGTTTTGCTGGCAAGAATTTGAGTCTTACGCCGGCAGATACCCTTATATAATTCCTCCAACCGTCCTTAAAAAGTATGTAACAGGCAAAGGAACTGGCGTGCAAAAGAACCAAATGCTGTTGCACGTATTTAAGAAGTGGGGTATCGAGTTCAACGACGATAATGCCGCGGACTCCTACGCACTAGCGCACCTAGTTGCAGGAAAGTGCGACTTGACATATGAGCGCGAAATCTATCACAATATACAAGACCCCAAGTACAGGGAGAAATAAATGGTTGCAAATACTATTGCGGTGCTGACCGCACTTACCCTCGTTATTTTAATAGGCATGGGCGTAGCGATGGTACTATCAGTTATTTTTAGCCCAGACGACTACGACGATATCCGTGACACTGACTAACACTGGATACTGTGACACAGGGTATCACGACGTGTGCCCTGGCCACACTGATAGTCGACCGCAGTGCATGTGCCACTGCCACAGCACCACAGACCAGGGGCCTAAGCTAGCCTCCACAACTAAACCAAAAGGAAAGATACCAAATGTCAAACTATGAAGATTTTTCAAGCATCTTTGATTCCCCGCGCCCAATCCCAGAGGTGTCACCAAAAGTATTAGAGAACATACGCGGAAACGGCTTTAATAAGCGGTTTAACGACGCGTTACAGTTTAAGTTTCAAGAGGCCAAGTCCCTGCTACTTCAGAAGCACGAAGACTACGGGCCTACTAATATCTCAAACGCCCCAGGCGGCCCGCTAAACGGTTTACGCGTCCGTATCCACGACAAGAGTGCTCGCATCAATCACCTGCTAGACAGCGGCGTTGAGCCTAAAAACGAGAGTCTGCGTGATTCCTTCCTGGACATGGCAAATTATGCCATTATCGCCCTTATGGTAATTGACGGGGACTGGCCAGAAAAATAATCCGTTTAGCCCCTTAGTTGGCGGCTAAATACCTCTATAGTGGTAATAGCGGGAGAACCCCAACCATAATTAGAGGAATAATGTCTGACACACAAGAAGAAAACATCCTACGCGTAGGGGCTGGAAGCAGCCCAATCGCGCTGGCATCTGCTATTGCCCACGCTATTTATGAAAATGGCACCGTAAAGCTACGGGCGGTAGGCGCAGGAGCCGTAAACCAGGCCGTAAAGGCCATTGCCATCGCCAGCGGATACACAGCCCCACGAGGCATCAGCCTAGTTTCCATCCCTGGGTTTGCATCTGTAGAGAGCGACGGCGAAAAAATTAGTGCAATTGTGTTTAAAGTAAACGCAGTTAAGTAAGCGCTAACCCCCAATTACAGGGTATTGTGTAATTGTCCACCTTTAGGCCAAAGAGGTAAAATCATGGAACAACCAAAAAGCAAGTTCCCTACCATGGGAAACAGTGCCGCAACTACTGCTAGAAACGCATCTGCAGAGAACCTTCGCGGCACAGTAATGAAGAAGAAAGGTAACGCCAAAGGCGGGACCGACCCATATGTACAGGCAAAGCCTGTTCGTGGCTTTGTTAAGGCAACCGGAGGCGCTGCATACGGTATCCGTACTGGTATGCCTGCTTGGAAAGACCCAAGCATTGGAGCAACACAGGGCAACGGCCGTTTGTTCACCGCTGCGCTAAACCGCACCAAGCCAAACTTCGACGCTGGTACCACCAACTACAACTAAATAGCCTTAGCAATTAACCCGCCAGAGATGGCGGGTTTTTTGTTTTTGACACGATTATTTTGTCTCGACAAGTTGTGGTAATTCGCGGTGTTGTGTGTTACAGTGTAACCGTAGATAGCAACCACAAGGAGAGAAATGCTAATCGATGAACTAAAGGCGTTAGCCAAATCAGCCGAGATAGAAGGCTGTGTTGTAGGTGTTTGGGCAGTAAGCCAAGACCAGGAGTTTCAAGAAGTTTTTACTTCCCTACGAAGTAAGCCAAATCTAAATCTGACCCAAACCCTAAATCTAATCAAGTCACACTACCCAGATATTCCATTTAAACGTACGGCATTTGTTGCCCACATGAGAGGAACATGCACGTGTCCGACAGCCTAGCCAAAGTTTTGAAGGAATTCCTAGAACAGGATTACTCCGCCCCACTGCCAATAATTAAACAGGCAGAGAAGATGGTAATTAAACCGGCCAACATCACTAAGCCAAAAAAGAAAGACGGCTGGAAATTAGCCGCCCTGCTACCCGATACCCAAATCGGATACCGCGTCTATGAGGACGGGTCAGTAATAGAGTTCCACGACGAAAAGGCCATTGAGATTGCGATGCAAATTGTGGCATACGCTAATGAGCAATTCGGCGTGGAAACAATCGTGAACCTAGGTGATACCATCGACCTGCCAGCGCAGAGCCGACACCATCAGGAAATCGCATTCCAAAACTCGACCAACCTAGCAATTCAGCGCGGCTATGAGTACCTAGCGCAACAGAGAGCAACTGTGCCTGACGCCGAGATTGTATTCCTAGAAGGAAACCACGATTGCCGTATCTATAAGTACTTGGCAGAAAACGCCCCAGCAGTAGTAAACATGCGCCGAGCAGTTGATGATGCCGTCAGTGAGCCGTCATGGCCAGTTAACAGTTTGCCACACCTCCTACGCATGGATGAGCTGGGTATTGTATACGCCAGCGGTTACCCAGCCGGTGAGTACTGGCTAAACGAAAACCTACGATGCATCCACGGTGACAGGGTAAACTCGAGCGGCAGCACCGCGATGAAGTACATTAATTCGAACCACCACGTATCTGTGGTCTATGGGCACATTCACCGAATTGAAATGCTGTACCACACAAACCACACGAGTACAGGCCCAGCCAGAAACGCGGCATTCAGCCCTGGTTGTTTGTGCCGTGTTGATGGTTCAGTGCCAAGCGTCAAGGGCGGCGTGACCCCTAATGAAAAGCCAGTAAAATACTGGGAGAACTGGCAACAGGGTATCGGATTCGCCTGGTATAAGGACAGCGGAGAGTTTACCCTGCTATCGGTCCCCATTATTGATGACTGGGCAGTGTTTATGGGACGTGAGTTTAGGGCACAAGAACCTAAATAAATTAATAAACTTATGATATGGCTGGACCACATCAGAACGTACAATCCCTAGGCGCTAATGGCCTTTATGGCACTTACACCAACTATGGTGGCGGTGGTACGCCTGTCGCGCGTTCCGAGATGGATTTCCTACGCATGGGTGTGGGACGCGAACCATCTGCAGAATACCCAGATGGTTACCTAGGAACTATCCGCACACGCCGCGATGACCGTGGCCGCCCTAACAGCGTATCTGAGCAGGTACTAAACGGGCTAAAAGTTCGAGCAACCCAGCGTGGATACCAGCGTGGTGTTCACCGCGGTGAGCGTATTGACCCCAACGACTATTACCTACCTCGCGAACTATCTATGGACCGAGGAATTAAGCGCCAGATGTCAGCAGCTCGAAAAGGCATGGCTGCCCCACGATTTACACCAGATTTTAGATTAGCCCCTGCCCCCCACCTTCCTAATGACGGTAAGGCCGGGCCGTCAGTAAAATCTAACGCGCCGTATGAACTAAACAGCAAGCGACAGTCACAGTTGCGAAGCATGAGACCGAACTGGGTGTAAGTATGCCAATTAAGAAAAATATCGCAGCCGCAGCCGCAGGAGCTGTAACAGCCGGAATTAAAAAGGCAAAAGAAGGCGGAACGGGTAGGGAGATTACCCAAGCCGCAGTCGGCGGTGCTGGTGTACCAAGTTTTGGTGGTGCTAGAGACCGAGTAGTAGGCCAGGCGTATGACGCAGCCGCATCTGGAATAAGGAAAGCAAAGCCAGCAATTACTGGGGCAGTGCAAGAAGCCATCGGTAGAACCCAGAACTTTATACACGGCATCGGCAAAAAAGACGACAACGCCTAGAAAGGTAATAACCAATGGCATTACCAATAGCAGCAATACTAGCCGGAGTAGGCCGAGGAATTGTTGGAGCCGCGCCTAAGATTGCACAGGGAGCGTCTAGAACCGCAGCCTTTACAGAAACCGCCGGTAACGCGACAGGCCGTATGATTACCCGCGCAGCAGTTAGCAGCGATGGAGACAAGCCTGCGCCGTCACCCAAACCAGTGCAAGCAGCCGCCCCTGAAGACCTATCCCAGTCAGTTGCAAAAGTAGCAGAGTTTCAGGTAGGTAGAGGCTACGGTGGCTAATATTCCAAACGGTGTCTATGGCAACAGGCCATGGCAAGCACACCCGTACGCCGCGTACCCACCGCAGGCGTACATTGGCCCGTTCGCTAGCAATCAGGAGCGCTTACTAACCCAGGCCATGGAAGTGGCCAGGATGACACCCGCAGAGGTCCAGGAGTACGTTCGTCCTAACCTGCCACAAATAGCTAAGTTCCCTAAAAAATATGGTTATATCAAATCAGCCTACGGAGTTAGGGATATCATCGAGGTTTCGGGCCGCTCGCAGGAACGTACCGATTACTCGCAGGTTCCAAATGTTATTCAGTCTACGAGCCGCAATACCCTAGGAACAGTGTAAAATATTTAAATGGCCCAGTTAAAATACATAGACCCAGAAGGCGACGGCGTTGCTTATCCTACGCCTTATCCAGCTGGCCTAGACAAAACTGTCTACAACGGCAGCAAGCCATGTCCAGACTGTGGAGTGTATTTAAACCCAGTTCAGGCATTAAATTCCGACCTCTGCCAGAGTTGTTCACGACGTAAGGCAGCAAACCAAATCGCCAACAGGATGGCGTAAGGAGAAAATCATGGCAGTAAACCAGTCACGTTCAGAGAACCAGGGCCTACTAGAAGGCGCAACTGACGGCAAGTACCGCAAGGCACGCCCTAACACCCAGGTACAGCCTGGCGCAGGCGACCAGACCGTAAAGGCAAACCGTGCGGGTCTACACCCATACATGAACTACGGTTTTGTAAACAGCGAAGACCCAAACAAGGTAAACCCAGGCAAGTAATTGTGGAACCCAAGGAGCCCCAGCTAAACACCGATAGTGCGTCAGCACGACGGTCAGCTGACTCCATCGGGTTTGATTTTGCTAAACCAAGACGAGTAACTTTAGACGAATTAAGCCCCGACCCTGCTACAGGCAGGTATACGGCAACGAAGCCGGGTAACGTAAAAGAAGTCGATACTAAGGCTGAAATTGCTGAAATTAGAGCAGATAAAGCAAAAGACGCTGAGAAGTCTGCGGCGGCTAAACAATTCATCCAAGATAACGCGACTCAAATAGCAGCAATGCAAGCCCCACCTAAACCAAAGAAAAAAATGAGTTTCTATATGGCAAAAAAAATTGCCGCACAAAGAGCAGCTCAGAAGTAATAAACTTAATAAGCATCGCGCAAACATAACCAAGGAAAGTAATCATGGCAGTTAGAAAAACTTCAGCGACTAGGCGAGGAACCCCTAGCGAGTACGAGCGCCACCTAATTGCCAAGGGTAACAAGAAAAAGCAAAATACTCTAGTTGCGTCCGAGGACCTCATTGAGAACGTGGACCCAAGCCGCCGTGGTCAGAGCCAGGAGGACATTGAGTCATCGGCTAGGGCAGACTTTAGGGCTATGATGGCAAAAGAAGGCGACCCATTTGCGTCTAGAACACGACGAGTAGACTGGACACCTTACAAGCCACAGGCTAGAGACATTGAAAAAGGCGTCGTCGAAGACCCTAAAGTATTTAAAGGCGATGACGCCCCACTACCTAGAGCCACATCACGACAGCTATCTGAAGCCGCAGCCGCCCAGAGGCGCCTAGATGTAGTCAAAAAGACTAGAGAAGGCGGCGGAAGAATTACAAAGAACACTACGTCTCAGGAAGAGAAAGACCGCTCAACTATTGGCGTTATATCCCAATACGGCGGCGGAAGTGGCCTAGACAGCCAGCGTTGTGCTACCCCGGGTTGTAACAACAACACCTCAGAGATTACTTGCACAGACTGCACTGCTAAGGGAGACCCAGCGGGTAAGAATTACCGCGACGCCCCAGGTGAGCGTGCCGTTCAAAGAACCGCTGCAAAAGCCTCAAGAAATGCCGAGTTGCAGGAAGGATTAAGACAAGGCGCAGCCTAGTTTTAATTTTTATTATTTGTAGTTATGTGATAGGCTGACGGTCTATCTGTTAGGAGCACAATATGAACAATCCACTTGCTGAACAAGAACCCCATTTTCGCCTATTAGTCTGCCGTACCTGCTCGACTATTGAGGAGCTGCCCGGTGCTGACGAAGACCCTGGCGACGTCCTTCTAACTATTGCGGCCGAGCGTCACAGCGACACCCACTATGGCGTGCTGTGGAACGTTCCAAAGGGTATCTGGATGGCTCCAGAGATGAAGAAGGCCGTAATCGAGCAAATCCACGACAGAGTAGGCTCGGGACTTAACTCGTTTGGAACCAAGTTCTACGAGACCAAGAGCCAGTTTGCTGAAGACGCTATGAACTGCTTCAGAGACCACCAGCGCCCTAAGGGTCAGTGCCCAGACTACAAGTCTGAGAAGAAGTGGCTGTCACCTAAGACTGAGAAAGAGCGTAGAGACGCTGGCCTGCCTACTATCGGCAGCGGCCCAAAGGTTTACCTTTGCGACTTCTGCCCTGTAAAGATGTTTAACCAAAAGAAGGCCTACGAGGCTGGCGGGCTGTATAACTAATGTCTAACTACAAGGCTGCCTTTCTAATGGTTCAAGAGCAGGACGGGTCTTGGACAGCGGTTAGCGATATCACTCAGCCGTTTGAGACTGAGCGGCTGGCTAGCGTCCTAGACATCAAGCACGCCTGCCAGCAGGTCCTAGATGTCGTTACAGCGCAGGAGATTGCTGACTTGATTCTACGAGAAATAAAGCAAGGTTATGTCGAGGATAGCCAGCGGATTAGTGCCAGTATGAGAGATGCTATTAATAGGCGAAAAGCCAAATAATAGCGTTAGGATGCCCACAAATGTTTGTTGAAATGTCTTGCCAATGCGGTGCTATATTGCAGCTAGATGGTGTCAATGACACCTTTACCTTGTTAATGGCAAACCGCTTTGCTAATTCCCACACGGCTTGTGGATATGTTACACCAATTACAGACGACCCCGAGAAACCAGCACGACGTGAAGCGCCAAAACCAAAGGCGTTAAAAGAAGACGATGAGGATTAATTGCTACAAGAAACAGAGACCTCCTATTTTAGTGAGCCGTCATCCACGCTAGACCCGCGGCTGTTCCGCAACGGAAAACTAGATAGTTCAATTCGTTCTGCTATTTTGCAGTTGCTATTAAACCATTTAAACGCTAACTACACTGGCGCTGATGGTTGGATGACTGCCTGGCTAACCGGCTCCGGAGTCTCGTATCAGTGGGCCGCTAACAGAGAGCCGGGAGACTTGGACTGCCAAGTCGCTATTGATTTCACCCGCTTTCGCGCCTCAAATAATAAGTTCCGAGGCTTTAGTGACAAAGAGATTGCCGATGAGATTAACGAGGGTTTTAGACAAGACCTGCACCCTATTAGCGAGTTGTTCCTAGACACCTTTGAACTAACCTTCTTTGCCATACTTAACGCAAATATTATCGAGAGCAAGCCATACGCTGCCTACGCACTGTTAGATGACGAGTGGGTAGTAGCCCCATCACTACAGGGGCAACAGGCAATCCCAGAGTTTGACGCTTTTTCTAATAAAGACAGAGAAGCGGCAATTAATATTATGACTAAGTTCATAGCCGCTAGAAATAAATATGACCAAGCAACCAACGATGCTGTAAAGGCTAATGCTCGCTCAGAAATGCGTATTGCTTCGTCGCAGGCCATCACGCTGTATGAAGACATACACGGCAACAGGGCTAATGCTTTCGGCCCAAATGGCAAGGGATATTCAGACTTTGCCAATTACCGCTGGCAATCAGGTAAAAAACTAGGCGTAGTCAATGCGCTTCGGGCTATAAAAAAAGAGATGGAAGCCCGTGACGCAGAAGCACAGCGCTCCACATACGGAGTGGACTTACCAGATGCCGCTACGCTGATTAGGCGAGCAGCAACCTACAACCAGTAGAAAGAAATAAATAGTCGTGGCAATAGTTGTATTTTTAGACGGGGTAATGCGTTCAGAGACCAAAGTCCCAATCTTTGAGGGCATCTCGCTTTACAAATCCCTTGATGTAAACGGTATCGTATCTATAGCGTGCGATGACGCAGAAGAAGCCGCTCGCTGGTGTAAAGAACACAAATTAGTATCGGTAGACAACTTTATATCTAACGCTACTGTAGGTGAGTATGAGGACAAGGATATCCTCAAGGTGCAGCACCAGCAGGCCCAGGGGCCAGTGCATCTGGTTATCACAGCCGACGTGGACTTGGCTAAACAATTATTAGAAAAGGGCGTTAAAACCCTATTATTCCTACACCCAATATACCTAAGTGCTAAGTTCCGCCCAGATGGTCGGGATGGCAAGAAGAAGTGGGATGAGCTCGTAGGTGAGTTAGACCGACAGGTAGACCTACTAATGGGAGATAAAAGGGTTTGAAAATAATATATTTAGGTGCTGAGATACCTAGCAACCGACAGATACTCGAGAAGGCGGCCGCATCCGCGGTGGGCGTAAGCGTCTGGGGATTAATTAAACGCGGCTTGCCAAAGACAAAACAGTATTTATTAAGCAACTATTTTGCTGAAAACACCGATATTTATGTCTATCCTGGAATCCCTGCCACCGCTACGCTGACCGAATCAGAGCTGGTTGAGTTCAGCGCTGACTATGAAACTTTTATTGCGGAGAACCTAGATAGGATTACCCTATTTACAGAGGTGTCGCACCCACTTTTGCCCGAGGGCTTCAAAGAAGAGCAGCGGCAGTCGTGCTGGGCAGAAGTCCAGGAGGAGAAGCTGGCGGTTGTATATGACGGCGGAGACCTAGAAAGCCTAGCAACTAGGTATTTAAATGTCCTAATTCCTGCCTCAGAATACGAAACAGACCCTAGTATGGCAGCAAAGATGAGACTGTATTCTGAGCGCCACGGGACACAGTTTCACACAGTAGGTATGGCAAAGCCCGATTTAATGCGTAATTCGCCATTTAAAACCGCTGGCACGCTGGCTTGGCTGTCGCCTATGATGAGGGGCGAGACTATTGTGTGGCACGCCAACACCTTGACTCGCTACCCGAAGCGTATGAAAGAACAAGCCCGCAGTAGATACAAGGCTGTATACGAACAGGCTGGCTTAGACTTTGATAAAATATTAGCCGATGACGCTGTAGAGGTATCTAGGTTAGCAATTTGGTCGTATCAACAGTTAGAGGCTTGGAATAATAAAATGGAGTTAGTTACTAATAGTGATGATTCACTACCCCCACAAAAAGCGGAAACACCTACTAATGATGTTACTAAGAGGGGGTCTGGTATGCGGAAACTTAATCCACGAAACCCAGACGAAATTACCACTTTGCCCGTCTTAAATATAGATTTTAATAGGGTAATAGAGACCGATGACAAGGGCGTTGATGTCCTTAAAGAAGTGCCGGTCACGCGTTCTAATGGCACGAGCCTGCGTCAATGTAACACCTGTTTTGTCAAGGACACTTGCCCTGCTGCCAAGCCTGATAGCGTGTGCGCTTTTAACCTACCTGTGGAGTTAAAGACTAAGGAACAACTTAAGGCTCTAATCAACGCTTTCCTTGAAATACAAGGGCAGCGAGTGGCATTCGCCAAGTTTACAGAGGACTTAAATGGTGGTTATCCTGACCCGAATGTGGGTCAAGAAATCGACAGGTTCTTTAAAATGCTGGAACAAATTAACAAGTTAGACCAGTCAAAAGAGACCATTAGAATCACCGCTGAACGCTCTGGGAGTTCAGGAGTTCTCTCTGCTCTCTTTGGAGATAGGGCGCAAGTTCTTAACGAATTGCCCAATGGTGGGCTAAACGAACAGCAGACAAATAGCATTATTGAGCAGATTAATCCAGAGCAGAGTTAGTTACTAATAGCGCTCTTTTTTGAGTGAAATGGCTCTCTCTCAAAAAGTTCTCTCTCTCTCTCTCTTTTCCTTCCGGCACTAATGCGTAGGCCAGTAGTATTCCAGATTGTCTGGCACTCCACTAAATAATTGCCCATAGAAAATAGGGTCTTTGCGAATTAAGTTGCTCTGGTGCGAGATATGTAGCGCCTGCTCTCCCCACCAGCTCGGCAGTTCTCTCGTCTGGTTCTCTAAGTTCTCCTGTATCTCTCGCAGGCGAGGCAGGGTTGTATCTCTGTATCCTCTCGCTATCCACTCCTCGCACATCGCTATGCCGTAGTCGGCTAGGACTATCTCACTCCCTCGCCACATCTTGACCGCAGGGTGGTTCTGCCAGCCGTGGCTTATGCCTGTGAGGGTGTTGAGTATCTGTAATGTTTCTATCCGCTGCTTACCAAGCCTGCGATAGTCCAGCACTTGTGCTGTTTTTGCTAGGTTGGGATAGGGCAAGAAAGTCTGAATGATAAATGCCTCTCTGCTATGACCACTACATCTTGTGGTTAGCCTTAGCCTATACCACTACATCTAGTAGTCAAACCTCGGCGTGTCGCAACCCGCGTGAATGTCGGTGGGTGGTTCGCAGGTGGCTCTGGGTTCTCTTGGCTAATACCTAATTCGGTATTTAATAACTCCGCCTTCGGTAGTTTCATAGCGCTAGGCTATTCCTGCCGCAGCAAGCATTTAAATACCTAATTACCTATTAATGCTCTCAAAGTTTAGGTGTATGCTTACCCTGCCGCAGCAAGAAAAATCACGCGTGATGTTCCACGCCCTCGTTTCAGGTGGCTATTAGTTTTCTTGGCTAATACCTAATTACCTATTTAAATCGTTAGCACTCTTGCTCTACGAGTGCCAGCCGGTGCTTACGCTTTGATGTATGACAGGGTAGCAGGTAGCAAAAAAGGCGGTCATTTCTGACCGCCTTAATGCTTTTTTGGTATTTAGTTCTAATTCATTTCCTCAACTACTGAGATAATCTCGTCAGAACCGCCGTTCGTTTTCTTGTAAAAGTCAGGCAGTTCCTCGGGGTCAATCATTCCCTCTTGGAGTTGCTCAATTAGTTCCTCAGCCTGCTCTTTGCTGTCGGCGCTAAAATAATACCAGCCGTATTCCTCGTTGCTAAATCCAACTCTAAACTGTTCGCTCATTCTTTCACCCCCTCGTAGTTCTCGGTTATCCAGCCTGTCAAGGTTTCTGATAGAAACATAGCCTCGTCAGAGTTGTCGTAGCACTCTGCGACCTTTGCCATTAGTTCCTGCGAGGGCGTGATTGCCTCGTAGTCGTCAGCGTATTCGTCTAGGTCAGGGTAAAACTCCAAGTCCTCTGCCGTAAAGAACGAGCCAATAACAATCTCGTCAGGGTTCAGGTCTTTCAGTATCTTTATCCAATCTGATACTGTCTGCGGTTTGTAGTTATCCATTTAGTTATCCTCGGTTTCCTCGTCAGAGTAGTCGGTCTGGTCATTTACCCAATCCGCTACGCTTTTGTATCGGTGTAGTGCTAGGTCAAGCATTGGTGAATGTTCGCCACTATACAAAGTGAGCAAGCACCAATCGCAACACTCGCTAACAGGGGTGCTTGTGGTAGCACCACAGTCTTTACAGCAGTAATCCTCTGCTAGTTTCTTGCCCATTTTTACCTCGTTCCTTTGATGTTGTGGCGCACTACACCCTTAGCAACTTTAACAAGGTCGTTAGGGTTGCCGATAAATTGTAGGTCGTTAGCGCCGTGTTGTAGTTGTGCGATTTGAGCAGGGTCGTCTTTGATTTTGTCTATCCAATCGCCGTTCGCTAAAAATACGATAGAGGTAAATACTCCATTGTCACGAAGGGCTTTAATAGATTTATCTGCGTTGCTATTAAATGCGCCGTCAGTCAGGACAAAGACCAACTTTGTCTTGGCAGTTGATAAGCCCATTATGCGCTCGGTTTCTTTAAGGGCGTAGGTCGGGTCAGTTCCACCACTACTTTCGACCATTAGCACCTCGGTTGCTTTTGCTTTGGTATCGCCGTCTATGAGGGTGCGTGATGTATCGCTGAATGTCATAACCGACACTCTGCCGTTGATTTTCTCAACAGCCCTCTTGATTGCCCAAGCGCTACGGCAGACTGCGCCCATTTCAGACCACATAGAGCCTGACCTGTCCATAAGGATACAAGCCTCTATGTTGTAGTCGTCATTACCCAATTCCCAACGATTAAATAATTTGTTGATGTCGTTGATGTCGGCGTTCATAGCCTTAGCAACATTGAGTTTGCCTGTCGGCTTGTCCTGTATCCATAGAGGGTCGCAGTCAATTCGTAGGCGTTCCAACTCTTGTGCGAATAGGCGACTTGCTGTGACCTCACGCTGTTCAGGCGTAGCCCTCGTAAATCGAGATTGTCCTAAAATAGACTTGGTTGAGTTATCCCTAGCGATTGCGCCAACTGTGTCACGGACTTTCTGTTGGAGTTGCTTATCAGCCTTAGCCCTCTCGGCGACCTCTTGGGCTTTCTTGATAAGCGCCTCGCTGTGTTCGTTAAAGTGAGCGTGGTCTTTGTCAATCTCGCCTGTGTTCGTGCCGACCTGTGTGCCAGCCTCGGGGAATAGACCCTTTTCATTTTCCTCGGGGTCTTGTGAGTTGATTTCGTCTTGGGCTTTCTCGCTCTGGGGCTTGCCGTTCCTCATCATTGGGCGTTCGTGACAGCCGTGAGGGTCAGGCTTTCCTGCGCCCTCTGGTAATAGGGCTACTAAGAGTGTGATTAGTTGCTCTGCCCGAGTGTAATCCCGAGGGAAAACAAGTTTGCGATACTCTGCGGTCAGTTCGTAGATTGCCCTCGCCCTGTCCTCGCCGTGTTTCTGTGCGTATAGCAGGGCTGATAAGGCTCGTAGTTCTCGGTCAAGATACATACGACCAGCAAGCAAAACAAAACTATCAGCGAGGGTGTCGGCGTGGTCGGCTATGTAATCGCTGACTGTGGCGATTAGAAACGGCTTGACACTTGGATACTTGATTGTCAGCAGTCGCTCGGCTCGGCTGTCCTCTAAGATGTTAAAGGCAAGCAGTCGGCGTTCCTCAACTAGCGCCTCAACCTTAAACTCGTAGTCGTAGTCCTCTACCTGCTGTGTATCGTGATTAAACCTGCGACCTGTGTGCTTTTCAGTCTTGGTAGCCTTTTCCATTACCCACTTGCCAAGCGCTGTGCCGATACGAGGGGTGTAGAGCAGGTGCGCTAGTTCGTGATAGTTAAGTCCGTGTAGCGACCTGACTGTATCATCATCAAGCGCCTTAATCTGCGTGGCGTTAAAGGTGACATTCTTGCCGTCATTGTGAGCAGGTGCGCTTGCCACATCATCATTTAAAAATACCTGAATAGGCAAGTTAGTTAAAATGCGGTCTGCTTTCTGGTAAATAGAGCAAGCGCTATCAAGGCTGTTATTCCTGATGATTAGGTGCTGTCCGTCTTGCGACTGCCGAGCGTATTCCTCTCGGTTAAACTGCTCTTTGAGTTCGTAGTAGCGCATTGAGCGCTCTTGGTAAATCTCGGCGACCTCTCGCCCTGTTTCCTTTGCGACTTTCTGAATGGTTTCGGTGTCGAACCCTATGTCTGCCATTAGGTCAGCGTTCTCGTTCTGCCACTCATACCACCTGTGCCACGCTAGGTTGTGGTTATACTCACCTGTATTGCGAATGTGTTTAGCCATTTTATTAAACCTCGTCACTCTGAATAGGTGCGGTTGCGATTTCGATACCAAAGTCGGTAGCGATACCAGACTTGGCGGTGTCAAAGACCAACTTGACTGCCTCTCGTTCATCATCAGCAAAGCCGTTGATGTAAGAGTTAATAGCGTAGTTAAGCCCGACATTCTCAACATTCTTGGTAAATGCCATTAGACCTCGGGTAGAGATAGGGGTGTCAATCTCGCCCTTGTGCGCTTGGTCACGGAGTTTCTGCGCTACATCAAGCAGAGAGGCGTTCTTAATAAGTTTCTTTTCGATTGACTTGTCGTAGTCAAACTCCAACTTGTGAGCAAAGCGGTCTTTCCACGCTTGGTTCATTGGGCGACTGCCTCGGTAGTTCGGGTTGTGGTCGCCGATTACAACTAGGTCAGGGTGCGCCTTGATTACCTCGCCACCATTTTCGAGCAGTTGGATTTCTCGCCTGTCGTCAAGCAAGCCAAATAGGACTGTGGTAATTCGCTCTGGCATAAAGTCAATTTCGTTGAGCAACAGCACTCCGCCGTGTCTTACCAAGTCAGTCACAGCGCCGTCTTGCCACTTAAAGACACCTGCGGTTTCGGTAGGTGTCCAAGCGCCGAATAGGTGACTTGGTTCTAAGCCGACATTGGCGCTGATGTTGTAGTAGCGGTATCCCCGAGCGCTTGCCCAAGCAAGCACACACATTGTCTTACCCGAGCCAGCGTGACCTCGGATTAGGACATTCTGCTTATTAGTCTTGGCAACATCAAGCAAGTCAAAGTCAGTAATCTTGCCGTCAATCTTGCGGTTGATGTAATCGTCAGCCCACTTTCGGTCTGGGATACGAGCAAGTTCGACCTGTGCGCTCTGTGCGGTTGGGGCAGGAATTGGCGCTTTGGCAGTTGGGGCAGGTGCTACCTCAACAGGCTTGCTAACCTCTGGGGCTAGGACAGGGTAAAAAGCGGTTTCCAATTCAGGACTGCCGATAGGGGCAAAGGTAATAGGATTGCGTAGTCTGCCGTCACTAATGTAGGCGTTCAGTTCAGGGTCGCCAGCCATTAGTTGCTCAACGACCTCGCCGACCATTTCAGCGTGAGCGATAGGAAACTGCTCATTGACAGGCTTGCTAACTACGGCAAGCAACTTGACGGCTAGGGCTGTGACATTCCCAATCTCTGCGCTTGCTACATCTCGGGCGCTGATTAGGACTGCCTTTGGTTCGTGAGTGATAAAGGTCATAGGTAGTTCATCAGTCGTCTTGACTGACTGCCAGCGCTGACCACGACCTCGCTGACCATTCGATAGGCGGTGAAACATAAGGACTTCGGTGTTTGTTGGAACGACCAGAGTTTGCTCTTTGCCATTCTCAACCTCGCTCTCAATCATTAGTGCTATGGACATCTGCGGTAATCTCGCTTTCTTGTAGATAAATGGGGCGGTTGCCTCGGGTCAATTCTAAGCACATCACCCGACAACTAAATAGGGGTTTACCCATTTGTTCACCTAAAATTAACCTAAGCCAAGCCACCTGCGAACGCTTGCGGAAAGAGTAAAAATGGGGCGCTTGGTCAATTCGACCACTAGCAACTAATAGAGATAGATAAACATAGAGAGTTCGTATTGGTTGTAGCAGAACAGGCTTGCCAATCTCTTAGTTGCTAATAAGCCTGCGAACCTAGCCCACATCTGGGCTTATCCCTGCGTGCTTGTCAGGCTTATTAGGCAGTAGCCTAAGTGGCTCTGGCTAATAGGCTTATTAGGCTCTTTCCGCGCTCGCGGTGGAGTAGTCTACTCTCTCTATGGCGGAAAGGGCAATAGCCGTTACCAAATCGTTACAATGGCCGACTGGCCGGCGCGTAGCCTACCCTCTCTCTCTCCGGCTGTCAAGGCCGACACGCCAGAGCGTTACCAAATTGTTAGGTTGGAAGCCTTTATGCCTATGCGTGCGAAGCGAGCAGAAACGGCTCTTAGGCATAAAGGCTTCCAACCCAGCAAGTTTGATAAACTCGGGCGAAATTGGCGAACCCCAGAGCCGAAGGGGGGTGGCTCTGGGGTTCTAGGCAGGCGACAGAAAGGAGTCAAGAGCACCTGCCGTTGGTGGTGTAGAGGAGAAAGTAGGGGAAAACCTCTACACCAAGTCTATTATCTCCTCTTTCTATCTCTATGGATAGAGAGGCGTGTATGTAAGGTCATCAAGCCCCTAATAAGCCTGCCAACTGTGGCTATTAGGACTTCTAGGGGGGTCATTGGTCGTCTGTGCTTAGCCATTTTCGTTATTCTCCTTGCTGTATACGACAAACTCGTCATCACTTGCTAGAAAGTCTAACTCAATTTCGTCATTGTGTAAAGCCTCCCAGACAGCCTCCTCGCTCTCAGCCTCAATTTCGGCTTGGTATTCCTCGGTGCGTGTCTGGCTTATTACGAACTTAGGCATTATTCCTCTACCTCCCAGTTATCGGTGAACTCTGTGCTGTCTGGTATCTGCCACCAGTCCAATTTTGAGTCGCCTGTGCTTGCTATGGCAATAGCCTCCTCTGGCGTGTTTGCCTCTACTGTGGTTTCATACCAGATTTCCGCCATTTGGCGCACGGTGTATGTAGCCATTAGTCCTCCACCTCAAAGTCAAGGGCGTATTCCGCCTCTTCTAGGGCGCTTAGGAAGAACTGGGTGCTTTCGCTACCAAAGTCGGGGCTGTCCATAACAGCCTCAGCAAGGCTCTCAAACACATCGGCTGGGTATGAGGTGTGTTCCTGAACGAGGTATTGGAACACAATAGGCTCGTTAGGGTCGTGCTCGTCTTGTAGTTGCTGGATAAGTTGCTTTACTGTGGTCATTTTAGACCCTCCTCTATGTCTTTGATAAGGCTTCTAACTTCTTTGTTGATTTCGGTGTGGAACTGAACCTCAACGCCCCCATAAAAGAGGACATTACAGGTGGGGCAGAACTCTTGCTCACCCTCGCAGGCTTGGCAAAAGGGATTACAGTCAAACGAGCCTTTGTGGTTAGGACACTCAACCTTTGGGTGCTTACAAGGCTTATCCTCCTCTGGGTCGCAATCCTCACAAAACACCAGCCCCTGCCACAAGAACCCTCCCTCGTCAAGGTCGAACTCTTGCTTACAGTCGGCGCAAATAGGCTTATTTGCCATTATGACCACTCCTCGTCATCATCATCAGGCTCGTCATCAAGGTCATTACAGACACCAGCACAGCGCTTTTCACCGCAGTCCTCGCACTCCTCCTCGTAGCCCTGCTCAATAAGGCTAGTAAAGCCCTCGTTTGGGTCTTTACCCTCCTCAACAGTTTCTACGGCAGACACAAAGCGGAGCATACAAGACTGGTCATACCACTTCTTGATTGTGTCCAACATCTGCCCAGAGGTCATCTGGTCTTTGGTAATAAGGCTATCTGGGTCATTTTCATCACCATAGCCGTAGCCACGCATAGCCTCTACCTGTGCGCTGTCCATCAGCACATAGATTTTGTGGCAGGTATCCCAAGCGATAGCCTTAGCGTCTGCTAGATAGAACTCTACATCTGTAAAATCAGGCATTTAGTTTTCCTTTCTGTTGCCTTATAGATACGACCTTACACCGCCTCTCTCTCCCCCCGCTACAATTTCAGGTAAACGGAAGGTGAACAGTTGGTGAACAAATCCCTCTCCTTAGCAAACTTGTTAGGTTGGCTATCTTATGGCTTAGCGGGTATCCCGCAAAAAAGCTCCATAAGCCAT
>Ga0315902_10000335_pt1 | contig 80480 bp, 58 predicted proteins | sample LakEriMetagenome_9_FD_203523 | JGI IMG/M metagenome (GOLD analysis project Ga0315902, IMG submission 203523) | Freshwater fungal communities from buoy surface, Lake Erie, Ohio, United States - Buoy 12 MA117 | ecosystem: Environmental > Aquatic > Freshwater > Lake > Lake biofilm | place: USA... | reverse complement strand
CTCGCTGGTGCAACGCCGAGCGGGGGGTGGCCGATATTCCCTGGCTCAGCCAGAGGAAGGGGAAGGAGCTTCCCGAAGATCCGTCGTAAAATACCGCGTTGCTAGCGCGGACCGATTGGATCGACTGCGCAAGCGGCATAATCGCCCTTCTTAGGGCACACCGGGAACGGGGCGACTCGCCGCCCCATCCGCCTGTATCGACCTAGGCGAAAGCAGCCATTGCTACCTTCCACCACTCCAGAGCACCCCCCTAAGGAGGAGTTCTCTTGAATCGGTGGGTGGCACCGATTGCACGCGAAACAGCCCCAACGGGGGGATCCATCAAACGGTGGGTGGCACCGATTGCACGCCAACGGGGGGATCCATCAAACGGTGGGTGGCACCGATTGCACGCTTGAATCGGTGGGTGGCACCGATCGCACGCGAAACAGCCCCAACGGGGGATCCATCAAACGGTCGGTGGCACCAATTGAGGAAAATCCACCACATCAGGGGGATGCTCGCAATTGGTGGGTGGCACCGATTGCAATTGGTGGGTGGCACCGATTGCGATTGGTGGGTGGCACCGATTGCGATTGGTGGGTGGCACCGATTGCGGTTTTTAGAAGAGGTGTGGCCGGGATGGCTAGGCCACAGGTCAGAAAGAAGCTTGCACGTCTGAGACCGTCACTGCCTCAGGGCTGGGGGTTGCCGTCGCATCCGAAGAGGGAGCATCGGCCCAAAAATTCTCGGCAGGACCGATGAGCCAAAGTACCGCATCGATCGCAAGCCTGGCGCGGCCCAGCGTCTCCCGTCGGCCAATCCCCCAACCCACAAATCGGACATCGCCATTGGTCCGCCTTCTCCACTTCCTTTTGGTAGTTGGCTGCGGCTTGGGGGGACGGATCGGCGAATCGGACTTCCCCGCCTAATTGGGCGAAGAGGGACCGTGCCACGGCCGTGGTAGCGTCGGTCCACAGAAGTGGATAGCCAGCATCCACGGGCGCCTGCACCATCGCCTGCCATCGCGTCGGTTGCCAGTGAAACCAACGACTTCCTTCAGACAGCTCGGTCAACCACTTGAGCAGCAGACGCTGCGAACCGTTCGGAAAAGACGCCGGCCAGCCCCCCCAGCATGGACTTGCGTGCCAGGATCGGGCGTTTGGATTTCCGGGTGCTTGGGTGGCGCCGTTTCCCAGCCCCTTATCGTTGCAAAGATTCTTCCAGTGATTGAGCAACTGCCGCCAATGAGGCCCTGCGGCACACCAGCCGTCTCCCGTCGATCGATCCTCCAGGGGCGCTGGCCAATGGCCTTCGAGGAAGCACGACCGGATGTGCCGATCTTGTGCCAGCCGAACATAAACAGGCAATCCATGAAGCCTACCGGAGACCGCATGGGGTCTTCCCCAGCCTCCCGGCCAAGGCCACCAGGATCGTTCCAGATACCAATCGACTCCTTGGGCCTTCAGCCGGACCAAGCCTTGAGGATCGTTCGCCAGGGAGAGATCGTCAGGAACTCCGCATTTCCCGGTCACTGGCGCACCAATCGCACCAGCTCGATTTGGTGCTGCTGCATCCACTCCAACCACTGTTCCTGGAACTCCGTCAGTTCGATCTCCGCTTGGACTTGGGCGTCGAGCGGAGAAACGATCCGGAAGCAGCCATCTTCCAGCCAACGATCGACATCCTTGCGATCGATCCAGTACTCTCCCGGCCCTGTGGGATGATCCGATTTTGCATCCTGCGGGGTCATGAAGTAAACGATTTCCATCGCGAATCGCTCGGGTGCCTCCAACGGCGCCAGGTCCTCGCGTCCCACCGGATAGATCTTCACGAACAACCTTCCTCAGGTCTTACCAGATGTAGCCTTCTTCACCATGCTGCGTCAGGTCCAACCCCTGTCGCTCTTGTTCGACCGACACACGCAGCCCACAGGCCATGTCGACGATTTTGAGGATCGCCAGCGTCATGACGGTATCGTACGCGATCACCCATGCCAACAGAATCCACTGACTGGTAAGCAACTTCCCACCCCACCACCAACCGATCCATTCGGGATGCCCTGGGGTCACCAGCACCGGGGAGGCAAACAGCCCCACGGCAAGGCCCCCAAGAATGCCACCAATTCCATGGATCCCAAAAACATCCAGCGCGTCATCGTAAAGGATGCGATTTTTCAGTCGCGAGCAGGCCAGGTAGCAGAGACAACCTGCGACTCCTCCCAGTCCGATGGCGGCTATCGGTTGCAAAACACCCGCCCCAGAAGCGATGGCCGCCAAGCCAGCCAGAAGTCCGGAGGCAGCCCCCATCAAGGAAGGCCTGCCTCGATCCCACCACTCCACCAACCCCCACGCCATAGCCCCTGCAGCGGCGGCTAGGTGAGTCGACACCAACGCGACGATCGACTGCATCAAATGACGCTCGGCGGGACTTCCACTGCAAGCGGCATGAATCCCCATCAGCCCCACCCAGATCAAGCCGGCCCCCACCGCCGTGTAGGTCAGGTTATGTGGCGGCATCGGCTCCCGACGATGCCCCAGACGGGGTCCCAGGTAGATCGCAACGACCAAAGAAGCGATTCCAACCAGCGCGTGAACCACCCAACCTCCCGACAGATCCATGCCCCTTCCGTTCGCACCGGTCGACGGATTCCCATTGCCCCATACCCAATGGGCCACCGGGCAGTAGACGAGCACCCCCCAGGCGATCGTCACCCACAGCATCCCAGAAAACCGCATCCGCTCAGCATATGCCCCACAGAGAATTGCAGATGCCAGCGAGAATAGAATCCCATGGACTAGCAGATGAACCATGGTCGGAATTTGCGGCACAGCCGATGCCATCGGCCAGCGGACCGCGTTAGCAGCAGAATCACGGACCGGTTGGATCCCGCTCAGGCCGACATACTGCAATCCTCCAACCCAGGAATTCCATCTGCCCGAGTCGCCAAAGGTTAGGGAGTAACCAACCAGCGCCCAGATCAGGCCCATTACGGCTGCCAAGGTGGTCAACTGCGCCATCATGTGGACGACGTTCTTCCGACGCACCTGACCTCCGTAATAGAGCAGCATCCCAGGGAGAGCGGCCAGGAGTCCCAGGCAACTGGCGACCAACCAAAGGAGCATCTGGCTTTCTGACACCCCCGACAATCCAAATCCGTTTCGCTCGAAAAGCATGGCGGGGGTCGCTGCAGGGGTCTGCGCCACGGAAGGCTGGCTCAAGGACAGCAGGAGGAGGATCGCAGGCGCAATCCTGCCCAGCCCACCCAGCCTGCGCGTCGAGACCTCTGTTCGATGCAACATCAGCTGATCCTCCTGTACAGGTACGATCTCTCGATCGACTTGCTGACATGAACTAGGTAACATCGCCCGTCGCTCGCCTCCGACCAACGCATCGACGGAAGCACCATTTCCGATCACAGCACACGGCAAACGAAACACTTCAGGTAATCGGTCTCGGGACAACTGGCCAGCGTCGGGTGATCGGGAGCGGCCCCCAGGCGTCGAAGGATCTGCAGATCCCGGCCGGTGCGCTTGCTGACCCCCAGTAGCATCTGCTCGAACGTTTCGCGTCCGACTCGCCCCGAACAACTGCAGGTCACCAGGATCCCACCCGGATCTAGCAAGCCGACGGCGGTGGCGTTGAGCCGATGGTAGGCGCGCAGGGCGGCGGCCATCTGATCCCGAGATCCTGCCAGACGAGGTGGATCCAGAACGATCACCTGGTACCGCTCATTGCGGTCTCGCGCCCCATCCAGCAACTCCCAAAAATCGCCTCGCAACCATTCGATCGGAGCCTGCTCCATCCCGTTGCGACGGCGATTTTCCTCCGCCACTTCCAGCGCGGCCAGGCTGGAATCGATCGCAACGATCTTGCCGGGCTGTGCATGCCGGGCGATCGTCAAGGCAAAACCGCCGTGATAGCAACAGACATCCAGCACCCGGTCCCCAGGATGCACCCAGCGCGCCGCCTCACGGCGATTGTCGCGCTGATCGAGATAAAATCCTGTCTTCTGCCCCGCCTGCGGATCGACCCGCCACTGAAGACCATGCTCCACGATCCAACGAGCCCCACCACCCGGGTCCGCACCCAGCCACCGGCCCCCTGGTTCCAACCCCTCCGCCTTGGCCGTCTTCTCATCGATACGAAGCCACGCCCCACGCACCGGCAACTCCCGCTCGATCCGCTCCACAATCTGGCCGACCCAAGGGGACAGCACCGCGGCGGTCTGCTGCACCACCAGCAAGTCGGCATAGCGGTCGATGATCACCCCACCCAACAAATCCGCCTCGCTGAAAATCAACCTCTCGGCCCCCTGCGGATGAAACTCGCCAAGACTTCTTCGCAGTCTCAGCGCCTGGTCGACCCGATGAAGGCAAAGGGAATCCCCCCAAGGCTCCTGCCGATTCCAACTAGTTATGCGAACTGCAATTCGCGAATTTTGGTGATAAAGTCCCCAGGCAATCCAACGCCCCGACTCATCGAACAGCTCCACTACCTGCCCGGTCGACAATCCGGCAGGCACCTTCTCCAGACTGCTTCGAAGGACCCAGGGATGTCGAGCGATCAGGGCCCCGCGGCTGGCTCGCCGTACCGTCAGCGGGATCGAAGCGTCTTGGGTCATAGCAGTACCATCGATTGGTGCGTGAAACAGAAGCCATCCATGGGAGCCGGCGCCAAGGGGCAGCGATGCGACATGCCTCCGGGCGGACTGGTAGGTTGGGGATCGATGATAACGATTCTCTGAAGATTGCGACCTGGGAGGGCTAAGATCGACATCTTGGCGGCAGGTTGTCGCACCCTCTATGGCAGAATGTATGCCATTGATTATAGTCTAAAGGAATTCGTTTGACTATTGCTTACGAATGACCGCGTTTGCGAAGGGGTCCGCGTGAGGCGACGGGCGGGCATCGCCTAAGGTCCAGGGAGTTCGGTCTGAAGTGGTGATCAGCCGACCGCTCGCTCATTAGAACAGAAGGTGTTTCATGCAGAAATTGGTTTTGGCGACGATTTGGCGATTGGTGATGGCCGCTGTAGCGATGGTTCCGGTCTGGATCGGTACAGCCTGGGGGCAGGAGGGAGGTGGTTCGGTGATGATGGCAGGGGCTTCTGCCAATCCCGGATCGTCCGAGTCAGCTCATGCCCATGCAGCAGCAGGTGGTGAGGCAAACCTAATTCTGCCTTCGATGGATGGCGAGACGATGATGGGCGTGCCCGTCCGAACGCTGCTTCTAGGAGGCCTGCTGGTCAGCGCTCTTGGCTTCGGATTTGGACTCTGGATCTGGCAACAGTTGAAGAATCTGCCAGTCCACGCTTCCATGCGAGGCATCTCGGAGTTGATCTACGAAACCTGCAAGACCTATCTGGTGACCCAGGGGAAGTTCCTGATGATCCTGTGGGCCTTTATCGCTGCGGTGGTGGCCTTCTACTTCGGTCGGCTTGTGCCATTCACCGACCCAGCCACGGGGTCCGTTCGCTCCGGCATGCCCGTCGACCGCGTGATCATCATCCTTCTGTTTTCTTTGATCGGGATCGCTGGTAGTTACTTTGTTGCTTGGTTCGGGATCCGAATCAATACCTACGCCAATTCGCGAGCCGCGTTCGCTGCCTTGCGTGGCAAGCCCTATCCCTGCTACGACATCCCGCTGAAGGCGGGGATGAGCATCGGGATGCTGCTGATCTCGGTGGAATTGTTCCTGATGCTCTGCATCCTTCTGTTTGTCCCTAGGGAGTACGCCGGCGCCTGCTTTATCGGCTTTGCCATCGGCGAGTCGCTGGGAGCTGCGGCCCTCCGGATCGCCGGGGGTATCTTCACGAAAATTGCCGACATCGGTTCCGACCTGATGAAAATCGTCTTCAAGATCAAGGAAGACGACGCGCGGAATCCTGGCGTGATCGCCGACTGCACAGGGGACAACGCCGGCGACTCGGTCGGCCCATCCGCCGATGGTTTTGAAACCTACGGTGTGACCGGCGTGGCGCTGATCACGTTCATTCTTTTAGCGGCCGATCAAGCAGTCCAGGTACCACTGCTGGTCTGGATCTTCCTGATGCGCGTGATGATGGTTGTCGCCTCCGGCGCTTCCTATCTCGTGAATCAGCGGATGGCGGAATCGAAGTACGAGCATGCGGACAAGATGAACTTCGAGCATCCGTTGACCAATCTGGTCTGGCTGACAAGCATCGTTTCGGTTGTTCTCACCTACATCGCCTCCTACCTTCTGATCAAGGACCTTGGAGACGGGACGATGTGGTGGAAACTGTCGACGGTGATCACCTGCGGGACCTTGGCTGGGGCGATCATTCCCGAACTGGTCAAAGTTTTCACTTCGACCGAGTGCAAGCACACGCGGGAGGTGGTGACCTCTTCTAAGGAAGGTGGCGCTTCGCTGAATATTCTCTCGGGGATCGTTGCCGGCAACTTCAGCGCCTACTGGCTGGGGATGGCGATCATGTTGCTGATGGCGATCGCCTACTGGGTGGGCGAGCAGGGGTTGGTCGACATCATGAAGGCTCCCAGCGTCTTCGCGTTTGGGTTGGTTGCCTTCGGATTTCTCGGGATGGGCCCGGTGACCATCGCGGTCGACAGCTATGGTCCGGTAACCGATAACGCTCAGTCGGTCTACGAACTGTCGATGATTGAGGACATCCCGGGGATTCGCGAAGAGCTGAAGAGGGATTTTGACATCGACGCCGATTTCCAGGCAGCCAAGACCCACCTGGAGGAGAACGACGGCGCCGGAAACACCTTCAAGGCGACCGCTAAGCCGGTGCTCATCGGGACCGCCGTTGTCGGTGCGACGACGATGATTTTTTCGATCATCATGGAATTGACGCAGGGCCTGAAGCCGGAGCTGCTGCAGAATCTTTCGCTGATGCATCCACCGTTCCTCCTGGGCCTGATCGGCGGTGGCGCGATGATCTACTGGTTCACCGGCGCGTCGATGCAGGCGGTCACCACCGGTGCCTATCGCGCGGTGGAGTTCATCAAGGAGAACATCAAGCTGGAAGGGGTCACCCGCGCTTCGGTAGAAGACTCAAAGAAGGTGGTGGAAATCTGCACCATCTATGCCCAGCGAGGGATGTTCAACATCTTCCTGGCTGTCTTCTTCTCTACCTTGGGATTTGCGTTTGTCGGCCCCTACTTCTTCATCGGCTACCTCCTGTCGATCGCCCTTTTCGGACTCTTCCAGGCGATCTACATGGCCAATGCGGGTGGCGCCTGGGACAATGCCAAAAAGCTGGTGGAGACGGAACTGAAGGCCAAGGGAACGCCACTGCACGATGCCACAGTCGTCGGGGATACGGTGGGCGACCCATTCAAGGACACCTCGTCGGTCGCGATGAACCCAGTGATCAAGTTCACCACGCTCTTTGGACTCCTGGCAGTCCCACTGGGTGAATCGATGCGACGGGAATTCAATCCGTCGGTCGCCTGGATCATCGCAGGTATCCTGCTGGCGATCGCTCAGTATTTCATCTGGAGGTCGTTCTACCGGATGCGCATCGACGATGCCGAGCCGGTGCATGGTTCTTCGCACTAGCAGAGAAGCGCTAGCACGGCATCCCCAAAAGCCATCTGGCGGGGACGCCAACCGAAGGACACACCGTTCACGATTGCAGCAACCTGTCGATCCATTCGGGGTCGACAGGTTATTTTTTGGTCCCTCTGGGATTCTTCTCGGAAGCGATCGCTTCACTGCGTTCGCTTGGAGTCGCAAAGGAAAGGTCCTGGCATGGCTTGCGTGTACTGAAAGGAAGTATCCTTCAGGCCAACCGCAGTGGGAGGGATGATCCTTTATGGGCGAGGGCTACGGATGCAAGCCTTCTAGGCCAACTCGGGGTGGATCGCATCCTCCCTGAGGCAGTGTGGCAAGGAGCCGCCCTCTTTCCAATCGAAATCGGTAGGGTGCAAGTCCTCCGGTCTGCGTCTACCGGCACAAAAAACCGGATGGCTTGCGCGCCGTGTCGCTAGGATCGGGCGGCTAGGATCGGGCCGCAATCTCAGCATGGCATTTTCAGCATGGCATCGTTGTGTTGCAGTGGGTGACGATTGCCCCACGGAATGATCGCATGGACCTTTTCTATCGACGCAGCTCAGGGGCGACGCAACGGGCGCCACTGCGGACTGGCGGCAGATCGGTCGGTGGGGCCGGCCTGGATCGGAGGACGCGAACTCGTGGATGTTCCTCGATCCCAGGGACGGGAAAGATCGAGCGATTTTGGGTCTTCGGCGGCGGATCGGTAGGGGGACAGGCTGGCAGGTGGAGTGATCGGGGGACGAGCCGACAGTCGGCTGGACGAATAGCCAAGTCGCGTCGCTAGTCGATCGTTCTCCGCCCGCAGATCCTCCAGTTCCCTCTTCTGCGCTCGATATTCACTAGTCAAACGCTGGTTCTCAATCGTCAATTCTCGCTTGCTGGGACCAGTGGTGCATCCCGTTGCAAGCAACAGCATGGAGATCCACACCGCACCGACGCCGGAAGCGATGGCTCGGGCTGTTTTGCCCTTCCTCCAGCCGGGACCAGGCAGGCGATGGTGTGGAAGAGTGGGTGAAGGAGTCATGACGAGGGCTCTCCATGCGCGATTCTTTCGGCCCTGGGCAGGCGCGATCGCTGGAATGGCCCACGGCTGAGGCCGATTGGTAGCAACCTTTGCCCGACAAAACAAGCTCGCTTTCCTTCCCTCTCCCCTTTGACATTCAAGATCGCTGGGGTCTTCCAGCGGACCGACCGGCTTGCCCTGTACTCGACTCCCCAGCGCGCGGAAAATAGCCCGGCGCCTCTCCCGGTGCGTTTCAGGGTTCCCCTGAGACCGATTAGTCCCCCGGTAGAGCGGCTAACTGGCTTGACGGAGGCCAAAAAGGTTCCTACCATTCCGGTGCTTGGCCACAGTTTGCCTGTGTTGCCAAGACCCACTGTTTTTGCGATCGTGGCACGGACCAATCGTCCTTGCCCTGTCCGATAAATTTCTCCACGAAAGGCTCAGCCAGATGGCTCACGTCGTCACCCAGCCATGTGTCGGTTGCCGCTATACCGACTGCGTTGTCGTCTGCCCGGTCGAATGCTTCTACGAAGGGGAGAAGATGCTGTACATCCATCCCGAAGAGTGCATCGATTGCGAAGCATGCGTACCGGAGTGTCCGGTAGAGGCGATTTTCCACGAAGACAACGTGCCGGATGATTGGAAGAGTTACATTGAGCTGAACGCGGAGAAGTCGGCTAGTTCCCCTTCGATCACGGAAAAGAAGAAGCCTCTGGCCGATTCCTGATTGGCCAGTTCTTCCCACAAAACCATTCAACCCGCAGCCGATCGGTTGTGGGTTTTTTCTTTGGGTGGGCAACTCCTCTCTCAATCCACACCGGCTCAGGCACACCGGCTCAGGCAGTCGCATTGCCCAAACCGGTCGAACCATCGTTGGACGGGGTGCCCAGAGACTGCAGGAGCTGTCTGGCCGCTTGGCGTCCCGACAAGATCGCGCCTTCCATCGTCGCGGGCCATCCCGTATCGGTCCAATCACCGGCCACCCAAAGTCGCTGGGAGGCGAACCGATCCGATTTCCAACGCATCGACTGATGCCCTGGCTGCATGCTGAAAACGGCTTGGGGGTCGGTAACGACGCGGGCCTTTAGGAGCTGGGCAGCGCGAGCGTCGGGAAACATGCGGTGGATCTCTTCCATCACCTCCTTGAGGATCCACTGGCTGTCCCCTTTGGGAAGCTGTCTTGAACCGCTGATGACCACCTGCGCATACCAAGGGGATTGCTGTTGGTTTGATGCGGCTGAGGGACCCAGGGGACCTGGAAAAATCCACTGGCACAGTCCACCTATCAGGATGGCGTGAGGGGCATTCAACCAGGGTCGATCGAACCAGAGATGGATGCCGGTAATGGGGGAACTTTGCAGGGAGCTGGCGGCCTGCATCCCTTGCTCCCAAGAGGGGGCAATTGCGTCGGGGAACCCAGGTTGCCCAGGGCTGTCGGACAGGATTCGGCCGATGGCATGCCAGGGGACTGCCAGAACAATAGCGTTTACCTCCAGCGGTTGGTCTTGGATCTGGAGGCCAGTCGCCAGTCCTTCATCCCAGAGGAGCGATTGGACGGGAGTCTGTAGCCGCACGTCGACTCCTGCACGCCTCAAGATCGTCTGCGCTTCTTCATCGAAGAGTTCGGCTAGTGGGACCTGCGGGATCCAAAGGCGGTAGCCCAGACGCTGCTTGAGAAAGCCATCGACCAGGACTTTGCGCGCGGCCGCCAAGGTGACTCGGGGCAGCTGTTCTCCCAGAGCGCTGACCAGGATCGGCTCCCAGAAGGCGGTGAGCGACCGGGAGGTTTGGTGGTTTGCTTTCAGCCAATCGATAGCCAGCATGGAATCGGCTCGGATCGGGTCATGAAAGCTCCATAGTCGAAGGGATGCCAGAGCGATTGCGAGTCGATCCTGCCATCGCAGGCTGGGCCATTTCCAAAGCATCCCAGCCAGGTGCAGCGGTGGGGGAAGTGGCGCTGCCTTCAGGGAGACAGGTCGATTGGGTTGCGAAAAGAACCAGAGGCGGTCCTCGACGCGCCACTTAGGTCTTTGGCCCAATCGTTCGATCAACCAGCGCAAGTGGTGGCAGCACTCCATCCCGACGTGCTGGCAGTAATCGAATGATTGTTGGGTGGATTCGTCGAAGAAAGAACCGGCGCGGCCCCCCAGGCGGCGGCGCGCCTCCAGCAGGACCACCGGGTGTCCTGCATCGGCCAAGGTCAAGCTGGCGGCGATCCCTGCCAAACCGCCTCCGACGACGGCAATCGGTTGAAGCCTCTGGGAAGTGTTCATCGGCTGGCGCAGGCCTCTGTGGACCATCGTAGCGGTGGCTTTGGTTGGCGAACGAACCAGGGGCTCAGGCAGTGAGTTGCCAGCAGCTTCGCTTTGGTGCCGGTTTCCACCCGCACCCGCTCGATCCACAACCTATCGATCCTGGCCGAAACGCGTTCCAGCAGTTGCCGATACGACTGCCAGATAAGGCTGAACATGCGCTGGCCATCGAAATCCAGGTGATCGACGATAGACCAGGATTGGTCGAAGGCGCACCGCGTTCGTTCGATACGATCGGCGAGCATCTTTTGCCATGGTCCATCGGGTCTTCCAGCCAGCCAACTGGCTTCTGAGATCCCCCATCGCTGGAGTTCGGTGCGAGGCCAGTAGATGCGATTCATCGCTGCATCTTCTCGAATATCGCGAAGCATGTTGGTCCATTGGAACGCATAGCCACATTCGATTGCCATCGCATCGGCTTGGTCGCTTTGGCTGCCCCAGATCCGCAGGCAGCATAGCCCGATGGTGGATGCCACATGGTAGCAATACCGGCACAGATCGTCTTCGGTTTCCATCCGCACCATCGGCTGGCTGTCCATGCGGACCCCGACCAACAGATCTTTCAGCCACTTCGGCTGGATTGCGAAGTGATGCACCGCATCGCCGACAGCTGGGAACAGGTCCTGCTGCAACCAAGACCATTCTTTCGCCTGGGGTGGCATCTGGAAGGGACTGGAGGCGACTGCATCCAGCCAGCCATCCCACTGGGACTCGGAAAGATTCCCCGGATCAAACGGGGGATTGGATACTTTGTGGCCGGAGGGAGTCGGCCCACGTTGGTCGGCCAGATCATCGACACAGCGAGCCAGCGCGTAGATCGCCTCCATGGCGCGTCGTTTTTTGGGAGCCAGCAGTTGGAATGCGCGGTAAAAGCTGCTGCGACTGGAGGCAGCGATACGGCGACAGGTGCGCTGGCTTTCTTGCAGTTGTCGCTGCCGGGCATCTTGCCCCATCGGTCGAAAGGAATGATGGGCGACGATTGCGGCATGCTGCAGCTTGGATAGCTTGGGGCGCTCCGTCCAGACATCGAACTGCTGGCCTGCGATCTTGTCGAGAACCGCCAGGCCCCCGGCCTGGAACATCGCTAGGTCTCGCTGCAGCCACCGCGGCACATGATCCAGTAGTGGGGTACCTGCCAGCAGATGGTATCGAGCGACCCCCGTCCATCGCTCCAGCAATCGCTGCTTGTGGGGGCTGACGCGGCGATCCAGCCACTGCGTTTGATCGACTTCGATGGTTTCCGAAGGATCGGCCAGCATCGGTGAAGTCTTTCTGGGGGACGACCACCAGTCGCGCGGCAGGTAGATGCGGCCCTTCTCCGCATCCCGCGAAACATCCTGGCAGAAATTGGTAAGTTGAAGCCCCGTGCAGAGATGGTCGCTCCATTGCAGACATTCAGGACTCCGCACATCGGCCAGCTCCAGTAGAATCCGGCCGACCGGGTTGGCGCTGCGTGCGCAGTACTGGTCCAACTCTTCCTGGGTTGCGTAGGTGGTCTGCGTCTGATCCTGCTGAAAGGCTTCGACGAGGTCGAGGAATGGCTGGGTGGATAGACGATGTTCGTCCATCGTCTTGCGGCAGGCCAGAAGCACAGGATGACCACTGGGTCGATCGGACGATCTCAAGAACTCTTCGCGCCACCAATCGAGCAGCCGCAGTCGGTGAGCGGCATCCCCTGTCGCCTCATCCCCGAGGTCATCCGACCATCGGCAAAAGGCGTAGATGTTAGAGAAATCCTGCCGCAGCGATTTTGGCAACAGCCAGCTGGCGACCGAAAAATTCTCGTAGTGCCCTGTGGCCAGCTGGCGACAATACCTTTGGGCTTCTTCAAGCGAATTGCAACGAGCGAGGCCCTGGGGGCCCCACGCGGCCAGGTCGGCGTCAATCCAAGGTCCTGATCCGCCCATGGCACCTGCGAGAGAAACGAAGGAAGTGAGAGAGAAAAACAGGCGCACGGCCTCGAAGCAACATCACGAAGGGCCCCCCGCGAAGCCGCCAGTTGCCTTTGCGAAGCCGCCAGACCGTCCGTATCATAACGTCCTGGGCCGGTAGATCCGAGTGGGGCGAGGCGTGCCAGCAGGTTCCGCGAAAGGAGTTTCTGGCGAACAGCCATGCCCGAGCAAGGAAGAACCGGCTTCCTGAAACCGACATTTCAACCGCTGCGATGGGGAGTGCATCGATGGAAATCGTACTGGCCGCACCGCGAGGCTTTTGCGCGGGGGTCAATATGGCGATCAAAAGCCTGGAGATGACTCTCCAGGAGTTTGGTCCGCCAGTCTACGTCTACCACGAGATCGTGCACAACCAGCATGTAGTGCGCAGCTTTCGAAGCCAGGGCGCAGTCTTTGTCGACTCGGTCGACGAGGTCCCAACCGGCGCGACGCTGATGTTCTCCGCTCACGGCGTCTCACCCGAAATCCGTCGGCAGGCCAAAGAGCGGAACTTGACCGCCATCGATGCGACCTGCCCTCTGGTCACCAAAGTGCATCTGGAAGCGATCCGTTTTGCTAAGAACCACTATACGATCGTGCTGATCGGTCATCAGGGTCATGATGAAGTGATCGGGACGATGGGTGAGGCACCTGAGGCGATCGTCCTGGTGGAGAACACCGAGGAGGTCGACCGATTGCAGTTCTCCGAAGGCACTAAGCTGGCCTACCTCACCCAGACGACACTGAGCGTCGATGATGCCACGCGGATCATTCGACGTCTTCAAGAACGCTTTCCGTGGATTGAGGGCCCTCCCAAGGAAGATATCTGCTACGCCACGCAGAACCGCCAGGAAGCGGTGCGACTGCTCAGTCCCCAAGTCGACGTGGTCCTGGTGCTGGGAAGCCAAAACAGCAGCAACAGCCAGCGACTGAAGGAATTGGCGGCCGAGCAAGGGAAGGCGGCCTACCTGATCGATGGTCCGGAAGACCTGAGTCCGGCGTGGTTTGGGTCATCCCATCGCGTCCTGCTGACGGCTGGAGCCAGCGCTCCAGAGGAAATGGTCAAGGCTACGGTGGATTGGTTGGTCGAACGCTATGGGGCATCGGTCCGCCAGGAGATGGTGCGGGAGGAACATGTCCACTTCCCACTCCCAAAGCCACTTCGGGAGATCGCCAAAGCGGCGAACGGCAACCCCGCCGCAGGTGATCTGTGATCGAAGGTTCGCGAAGTCCGGCCGACGCTTTTTCGTTCTGGAGGAAACTGGCACTGCTGGCGCTCTTCGCGTCGCTGGCTGCACCTCTGATCGCGATCCAGGAGAGCTTCTGGATCGACGAACTTCAGTCGGCCTGGTCGGCCAAGGCACCCGACTGGATTGCCCGAGCCGCTCAGGGAAATCAGGTGCCGGCTTTTTTTGGGCTGTTGCGACTGTCCCACTGGATCGGCCTGTCCTCCGACTGGCAATCGCGTCTACTAGTAGGTCTGCTTTGGGCAGGCGGCCTAGCGATCGGATGTCGTTTCTTCGCCTCGCATCTTTCCTCTAGCCAGCGATGCCAAGCCGCGTTTTTGTTTGTGGCTACCATTTGGATACTGATCGATCCTGTGGCGTGGTTCTACGCGATCGAAGTGAGGCCCTACGGCATGGTCTGCGTCCTGTCGGTGGCGCTGATGATACGTGACATCCAACTTGCCGAAGCGATTTTTCATCGTCGATCGCAGGGGCAACCCGATCGCCCCGATGATTCTCTTCCATGGCGTAGCGATCCCTGGTGGATGTTGGGAGCCATAGCCCTCCTGGCAACCCACCTGACATCGCTTGCCCTGGTCGTCGCCAGCGCCAGTGCCAGGATCTTGCTCCCCTGGCTGTTGTCGTGGACGGCGTCCCCATCCGTGCCAAGCCGCTCTTTCGGTTGGCTTCGTTACCTCATGGCGCGCGGTTGCGAAATGTCGATTGCGATCCTGGCTCTGGGCCTGCTGTTTCCCTGGATCGGCCTGATGGCTGACCGCAAAGTCCTCTGGCCGCCGATGGATGCCAGCTGGATCGCCTTCGTGCGCCATCGCTGGCATGCCTGGTTTGTGGTGGCCGCCTTGTGGTTGGTATGGGAAACCGTTGCAGCAGGGGTGCGATCGATCCGCCGACACCATTCGCCCCATCCCGACCCTGTGGCCTCCGACCCTGTGGCCTCCGTCGCTCTGGCCTTCGTCCTGGGACAGGGAATCGTGATGTACCTGATCAGTTTTTTGCTGGGATGGAATGGTGCCTCGCACCTTCGCTACTGGATTGGCTTCTACCCACTGGCGGTGGCCTGGATCTCCTGGTGTCTGGCCAAGCGGATCTCTGAAGCGGTTCCAGCAAACGGACTGGCTCGATGGAAATGGATACCAGCCGCTGCTCTCAGCCTTCTCCCCCTGCTGCCAAACTCGCTGGAGGTATCGATGCGCGATACGATCTGGCTGCGAGGTGAGGACTGGGAACGAGCCATCCAGTGGATCGCAAGCGAAGGGGATGGTTGGAGCGAGCGGTTGGTGTTGGCACCCATGCTGGTGGAGACCGCCAATGAAGAGACGCTGCAGCAGGCCTCGATTCCGTATCTGCGATTTGCCATCGATGCGGTGTATCCCCACCCCCAGTCGCTGACGGACGATCAGCGGGCTCAGTGGGAGGCAATCTCCGGTAATGCCATAGTGGTATCGAATCGCGCCCAGGAGTGGAACCTGAATCTTCCGTGGCCTGAGGCAGTGCAGGGGGTCTGGATCCTAGTCCGCAGCCTCAATCCTGAGGACATCGGCCTGCCCCTGGACGACGGTGGTGGCTTCTTCGACCCGGCAGACTGGGAATGGAAGGAATCGCATTCCTTTGGCCACCTGCAGGTCGCTCATTGGCGTCGAAAGGTTCCTACGGAAGGCCGACCGTAAGTCGACTCGATACCCCCAGGAAAAAAGTCTCTGGTCGACGAAATGGATCCAAATGATCCAAAATCGTTGGACACCGGCCACCCCAAGGCCTTATACCGACAGACGTGACGGCTCTCCTGTCTTTCGGTTGCTATACAACTTTCTCCTGGAGGTTGCCTCTCATGGACCGCTCTCATTGGAACGCCGGTTGTGGGCTCAGGTTTCCAAGCCTCAGGGCAGATCGCACTAAAGGTGCGCCAGCAAACCGGCATCCGGGTCGATCGCACTGGTGCGTGCTTTCGACACTTCTACCGTGGCTTTTTGCGACTGGATGCTGGATGGGCACGGCGCTGCAATGTGCAGCGGCTCCGATTGCCACCACGCTGAATTTCAACCAGACACGCTACTTGGTACCGATGGCGACCAACTTGGAGATTCCGATCCTGGGTCAGAGTTTTTACTCCGATAGCCTAGCCCTTTCTTCCACCGGAACGCTCTATTCGACAGACGCCTCGGGCAACCTCTGGGATGTCACCGGAGCTTTTTCGATTCCGGTGGGGCCCACCGGGAGGACTCAGATCGCCGACTTGGTGATGGGATCCGGGGGGCTCTGGGGATTCAGCAATGCCAGCCAGGAACTCTTCTTCTATGACCTGGGCTCCTCCAGCGTCACGTCGGCTCAGGTCATCACCGGCCTTTCCGGTCACTTGATCACTGGCGTTGCCTATCAGATGTCGACCGGGGATATCTACCTGAGCGGCTACACAGGGTTGAATAGCGATACGCTCTTCCACATCGCCAGCTCAGCGACTGCTGCGACAACGGTTGGTTCCATGTTCAACGGCGAGCCGGCCAGCTACTTTGTCGATCTGGAATTTGGAGCCGACGGTACCCTCTACGCAGTCAGCTTCGTGCATCGCTGGTTTTATTCCGTTTCGACGGCCAGTGCAGCGACCACCTTCATCTCGTCCAACCCGTTTCATCGGGACCTCACCGCGATGGCCCTACAAGTACCCGCTTCAGTCCCTGAACCGGGTACGATGGCGATCCTTTCGATCGGTGGGTGCTTGGCAGGTCGCTGCCGCTCCCGGCGCGAAAAGTAATCGGTACCGAACAGATCGAGGAGCCCATCTGGCAGCGCGACCAAGACTGAACTCTACTGCACGGCGACGTTCCCTCTAGCAAATCGCTCCCGATGTGGCCCTGAAGGCTAGCTGACATTCCCGGAGATCCTACGATGGCAATCACATGGCGCATGTTTCTTTCTTCTCCTTTCAACAATTCAACGGTAGCCTGCATAGCGATCGGCGCGATGCTTTGCGGACAGGTGCGATCGGAAGATCCCCTGGATACCCCAGCCGTGCAGGAATCCTCTGCGGGGATCCGCCACGAAGTGCTGGCCTTCGGGCCTCGCACCTACCAACGCGATGCGGAAGGGAAAGTGGTATGGCGTTACGAAGGTTCCACGCGCGATGGCTGGAGACTGGCCAATGGCCACACCCTGTTGGCGATCAGCAAAAGCGATCGCTATCCGCATGGTGCGGCGGTGGAACTGGACCGTCAGGGGGAGAAGGTGATGTGGTTTGAGGGGACGCAGTCCGAGGTGAACACCGTCCAGTCGCTTGGGCCTGACCGTTATTTGATCAGCGAAGCGGGAGCCACGCCACGATTGCTGGAGATCGACCGCTCTGGAGCGATCCTTGCAACGATCCCTCTGGAAGCGCAGACAGCCGATCATCATCTGCAATCGCGCATGGCTAGAAAACTGGAGGATGGTACCTACCTGGTCCCCCAACTGCTCGATTTCGTCGTGCGGCAGTATCGAAGCGATGGCAGCCGAATCTGGGAGGCGAAGACTCCCGGTGAGCCGCCTGAGTGCTGGCCGTTTACCGCCATCCGAACCGATTCGGGCAACACCCTAGCGACCTGCACGCATGGCAACATCGTGGTGGAATTCGATCGCGAGGGAAAAATCGTCTGGCGATTGAGCAACAACGACCTTCCTGAGCCACTTTTGGTCGATCCCTGCGGGGCGCAGCGGCTAGCCAATGGCAATACGGTGATCGCCAGTTACGGCCAGGGCAAGCCGGGAGCGGTGAAGCTATTGGAGGTCACCCCGGATAAGCGACTGGTTTGGACCTATCGTGATCCGCTTCCTCATGGGATTCACACCTTTCAAATCCTGGATGAAGGCTTTCAGGCACCGGTTCGGAAGTGACTTTTCCGAGGGTTATTGGAGCAAACGGGCCCTATCGGAGGCAGCAGTCTCCAGGAGGGCAATGGTTGGCAGGGTGACTGGGTGACCCCGTTTGCCGGCCCGGCCACCACAAGCCGCAAAACCATTGCAAAAACCCCATCTATCCCAAACAGCAAAGTCGTCTCAAGACGCAAAAAGCCCGCAGTCTTCTTGAAGTACCAGAAAACCCAGTTATCCTCATGGTCTGGTGGTGCGGAGGCAGCACGCGGGCTGGATTTGGGAACTCGGGTAAAAGAAGGATGTACTTCATGGTTCGCAATGCAATGTTGGCAGTGGCCCTTTCCTTGGGCATGTCGATCGCTTCAGTGCAGGGTGGCTGGGGCTCGATGGGCGCCGGTTGGGGATCTTATGGCGGCGGCTACGGTGGATCGAGCGGCTATGGATCCTCGGGTGGCTATGGTTCCTGCGGCGGTTATGCCGGAGGTTATGGATCGTCGGGGAATGTCGGTGCATCACATGGTCATGTCGGCCCGGTGAGAGCGCTGCTGCATCATCTCCATGACAAGATTCATCACCATCACGCCGCACGTCATACCTACCGTAGCTCCGGATATGGATCGAGCGGATACGGTTCGAGCGGTTATGGATCGAGCGGATACGGTTCGACGAGCTATGGGTCCAGCGGGCATCGCAGCAGCGTCGTCTCCTACGGTAGCTCGGGCGGTAGCTCCGGTGGTTATCAGTACGGTCACTTTGGCAGTTCGGGTGGCGGCAGTTCGGGTGGCGGCAGTTCGGGTGGCGTCTCCTACGAATCTGGCTATGGAAGTTCGGGCAGTTCGTGGTCCACTCCTTCGGATGGAGTGATCTACGAAGGTTCCTCCGGCTCGATGGCGCCCATCATTACCCCGACCACTTCGGTAGAGCCCGATGCGATCCATCTGTACGTTCAGGTGCCGGATTCGGCTAAGGTATTCATCAACGGGAAGGCTACGACCAGCACCGGAGCGACGCGACATTACGTCAGTCGCGGCGTGGAAGCAGGGAGCAGCTATCGCTTTGAGATTCGCGCCGAGGTTGGAGAAGGGGAGCAGAAGCTGGTTGAAGAGCGATCGGTGGTGATTGCCGGTGGCCGCCGCGAAACCGTGCAGATCGCTTTCCGCGAAGCCCCACGACAACTGGAGACCAAGGTCACTCTGCGAGTTCCCGCGGATGCGAAAGTGACGCTTGCCGGCAATAGCACCGAAAGCCACGGAGAGCTTCGCACCTTCACCACAGCCAACCTGAAGGAAGGGATGGTTTGGGATGATTACACGGTCGAAGTGACCCACCAGGGACAGACCAAGAAGCAGCAGCTGCGTCTTGTTGCGGGAGATCAGTTGGAACTGGCTTTCCAGTTCGAAGACTCGGACTCGCGCCTGGCTGCCAAGTGAGTTCCTTCGGCTGTCGGCAGACTGTCACCATTCAAAACCCCTGCGGATTCCGCAGGGGTTTTTTGTTCCCCATCCGACCATCCGATGGGTCAGTAGTTCCATTGCCACCCACAGCTCCACAACGGTGCCATGCCGAAGTTACTACCCCATTTTTAGCGGAACGGCGTACGCCTTCCGGTACTTTTGTGCCCGCAGCTGCACACAAAGAGCTTGCGCCCAATAACGTCTTTTGCTTCCACTTAGAAGGTTCCTGTCAGTACGGCGTGACCCATGCGATGACCTTCCAAGTGGGAAACCCAACGGAGGCAGTGCAGTGATCGCCACCCACAAGGATCTCAGTCGGACCTTCTTTGTTGCCCTTGGACGAGCCCCGTCAACCTACCGCTGCGACCACGGGGTCGAAGTGCAGCAGTCAACTGCTGGCGGCGCGATGCGGGCCGCTATATCCCCTACAATCCTCAGGTAGCGCAGGCTGTGGGATCGAGTTCTTGAAGAAAGATCTTTCCCGCCAGGCATAGTCGACCAAATCGTTCCAAAATACCTTGCCGGAACCGTCGGCTGATCGTCTTCCTTCGGGAAGTTTCGGAACGACGGCAGAGTGCGGGATGCACAAGGAAGTGGGGAGGTAAGGGAACGATGGCGGCGGATCGGGGGAAAGGGAATCGGCAGCAAAGCGCTGCGCCGTTGGTGCATGGGATTTTGAGTCTCTTGATTGCACTGCATCTGGCGGGGATTGTTGCCGAGCCATTGCGTTTCTTTTCCAGGTCGCCTGTGCTGGAAGGAGCGCCGTATGCTCTGTCGCTCAGGCGATGGATGGCTCCTTACGTCGAGTTTTTCTACTGGGACCATGGCTATTTTTTCTTTGCGCCCAATCCCGGCCCCAATCACCTGCTGGAGGTCACCCGCCTCGATTCCGATCCATCGGAAGCATCCAGTCGCTGGCCTGACCGTCAAAGGCACTGGCCGCGGCTCGATTACCATCGTCATTTCATGTTGGCGGAGTTCTATCACGGGCTGGCGGTAGCGCCGCAGCCCGATCCACAGGAGGTGCAGCGTCCTGACCTTCTGGCTCGCTGGGAGGCTGACCGGCAGCGATTCCTGGCGATCGACCGATCGATTCGACGCCATCTGGACGAGGAACTGGAGGGAAGATCGTACCGCTTGGACCGCATCGAACATCCGCTGCCCGACCCAGACCAGTTTTTTGGCGATCGGCTACGTCTTGATGATCCACGGTCGTACCAAGTACTACCCGATGCGATGGCCCCTGCGACGACTCTAGTAGCACCTGGATCGCCTTCTTCCCCGGTGATGGAGGGGGCAAAACGATGAATGAACCTCTTTGGCGACGACGGGTCACCGGTGTTTGGCAAGCTTGGTCGGAGTTTTGGTTTGCACCAGCCATGGCGGACACGCTAGCGGTACTTCGGATCGGGACCGGGCTGATGCTGGCTTACATGCATCTGATCTGGTGGATGCGGATTGATGCCTGGATGGGCGCCACCAGTTGGCTCGATCGCCACACGATCGCTCAATTTCACAGTCAGGAGTACAAGTGGAGCTGGCTATGGTGGTTCGACCATCCGATCGGGATCCGGGTGCACCAGATGGTTGCGATCGCTCTTTCGTTGATGATGGCCATCGGATGGAAGACTCGCTGGAGTGTTCCACTGAGTTGGTGGATGGGACTGATGGTGGCGCATCGAATGACGGGAATGCTTTTTGGCCTCGATCAGATTGTGATCCTCCTAGCGGCTTATCTGTCGGTAGGAAGAAGTGGAGACCGATGGAGCATCGATAGCCGGCAGTCGGGCGGATCTTTGGAATCGGAGCCGGGGAGTTCTTGGAACCGGATCGCCACACGGCTGATTCAGACACACCTTTGCGTCATCTATCTGTTTGGTGGGCTGGGAAAGCTGCGCGGTGGGATGTGGTGGGATGGAAGCGCTGCCTGGTATGCGCTGGCCAGTTACGAATACCAGTCGCTGGATCTGACCTGGCTGGGTCGGTATCCCATGATGGTTTCGCTAGCGACCCATGCGACGCTATTCTGGGAGCTGTTTTACTGCGCGCTGGTGTGGCCGAGGTCGACGAGGCCTTGGGTACTGAGCATGGCGATGGCGGTTCATGCAGGAATCGCCATCGCTCTGGGAATGGTCACCTTCGGCGTGATGATGATGCTGGCCAATTTGGCGTTCATCGAGCCGGAGGTTATGCGCCGTATTTTCCGAGGCGTCCGGCGTTGGCTAGCGCCAGGGCCATCAGATACTGCGACTCAAAGTGCCCAAGTCCGCCGGTAATGCAGGTCGACTCATTGAATGCCGTATGCGGATCGGGGCGGCAGCAGTCGGAAACCAGCAGGGTGGGCACGGGGTGCCATGAGTGACTTTTCAGGTAGCTGGGGGTGCTGTGATCGCCAGTGACGATGAGGACGTTGGGCTTGAGCGATTCGATGGCCGGGAGCGCTCGATCGAGTTCCTCGATGCGCTGGACCTTGGCCTGAAAGTCGCCATCTTCCCCGGTGCTGTCGGTGTATTTGAAGTGGAGGAAAAAGAAGTCGTAATCGTTCCATGCCTGCTTGAGCGTGGCGACCTGTTCTTCGAGGGTCGAAGCATTTCCGATGATGTCCATTCCTACCAGTCGCGCCAGCCCCTTGTACATCGGGTAGACGGCGATGGCCGCGGCTCGCAGGCCGTAGACTTCCCGGTAGGAGGGCAGATTCGGCTTGGCTGCAAAGCCTCGCATCGTGTGGAAATTGGCCTTCTTTTGGCCGGCCAGCAGTTTGCGGGCCTGAGCGAGGAATTCCTTGGCGACGGCAGCGGTGCGCTGGCTGGCGGGGTCATGCCCCACAGGATCCAGCGGGGGAACGCCTGTCTTCTGCGGATCGGTATCCGACACGCGATCTCCTAGTCCTTCGCCGCGAAAGACGACGACGAACCGATGCTCTTTTACCGGTTCGACGAGGATCTGGACGCCGGGAATCTGAATCTGTCTTAGGGACAGCGCGATGGCAGCGCTCTCTTCGCTTTGAATTCGTCCAGCGCGCCGATCGACGATGTTTCCTTTTTCATCGAGTGTGCAGAAGTTGCAACGGATCGCCACGTCGTTGCCTTCCAGGGGAACACCGATCCCGGTGGCTTCCAAAGCCCCGCGGCCGATCTGGTAGCGGAGCGGATCGTAGCCGAAAAGCCCCAGGTGTCCCGGCCCGCTTCCTGGTGCGATCCCTGGTTTGACCGGAATGCTGGCTCCCTGCACCCCCAAGCTTGCCAGTCGATCGAGGTTGGGAGTTTGCGCGCTTTCCAGTTCGGTTTTTCCCCCTGGATGCATCGGCAGTCCACCCAGTCCATCGGCGACCAACAAAACGATTTTGCTGTCTCCGGAAAGCTGCAGATCGCGTGTCAAATCATGTAGATCCATGCTATTCCTCGAATGTGGCGGCGTGCCGGTGAAAGTCCTCGCGATCGATCGATGGCCCATGCCCAAGGCCGGACTAGGACCATCCCTCCTCGGTCGGTTCCATATTGTCGCAAAGGTGGAACGGACTGCAACCAGTCTTCCTGGAAGGGCTGGCATCGGCCGTCATTCATCTGCCGTTTCAGGCCGCTGGCTTGCCGATAGGACGGCCGGGCCAGATCCGTTGGCTTGGAGGGACCCTGGCGGCTTGCCCTCAGGCAATCTAATTTAGGTGTCGGAGGGCAGGGGAGTCGATCAGGAGCCAATTGCTGGACAAGATCGATCGGACTGCTGACCTTCCACCTCATGGCTCGGATGCATCCCATCAAGAAATTCCTTCAAGCGATTCATCATGAAACCTCGCCAAAAGACTCTGGCTCCTTTGCGACTGGATTACTCCGGTGCCACCCATCCGGTCCATGGAGTGACGCTGGCACAGATCGAAGCGTACTATCCAAGGTTGGCGGAAATCCGCGATGCGATGCTGGGCGAGGAACTGGAACAATTGGCAGGTCGGAAGGAGACGCCCGAGGCGATGCAGCCTCTGGACGCCGGTTTTGTGCGGCTGCCGCAGCGGCTTTTGGAAGACTATGAGTCGAATCGTCGGGAGAGCGAACTGGGGAGGCTGTTTCGCATGGCCCATCGACTCCATTCGGAAGTCGACGCCGTGGTGGTGCTAGGAATCGGCGGATCGTACATGGGCGCCAAGGCGCTGATGGATGCCTGCTGTCAGCCGTACTGGAACGAACTGGATCGAGGCGATCGGGGTTCGCGGCCTCGAATCTACTTCGAAGGAAACAATCTCGACAACGATGCAACCCAAGGACTGCTTCATCTGCTTCGTTCGCGAAGCGAGTCCCTATCTGGAGGAAGCGACGACCCGAACGATCAATGGGGACTGGTGGCGATCAGCAAGTCGGGTGGCACCATCGAAACGGCGGTCGCCCTGAGGCAGTTCCTTGAGGCGCTCGATCGACATTGTCAGGGGGACCGTCATCAGATTGCCAGACGCGTGGTGGCGGTGACCGGGGCTAGCGGCAAATTGGCGAAACTGGCCGAGGAAGAGGGATGGACCGACCGATTCGAGGTACCAGACGGGGTGGGTGGCAGGTTTTCGGTCCTTTCGCCGGTTGGTCTGGTGCCCGCAGCCCTCTTGGGCCTGAACGTCATCGAACTGCTAGGAGGAGCCGTGGCGATGACGCGTCACTTCGAAGAAGCCCCACCGGAAGAGAACATCGTGCTGCAATGGGTGGCGGTCCATCACGCGCTCCAGCAGCAACGCGGCATCGACACCCGAGTGCTCAGCGTCTGGAGCAAGGCACTGGAGGCAACTGGCTGGTGGTACGACCAGTTGGCGGCCGAGAGCCTCGGGAAACAGGAAATGGGATTTACTCCAGTGACGATCGTCAGCACCCGCGATCTTCATTCGCGCCACCAGCAGCACGAGGAAGGGACCCGCGACAAGGTGATCGATCAGGTTGTCATCGATCAGACGCATTTCGATCCTCTGCGAGTGGGCAAGCGGTCCAGCGATGCCGACCGCCTGAACGATCTGGCCGACCGCACCCTGCCTGAGTTGCTGGACGCAGCGGTGCGAGGCACCAATCAGGCGCTCTGGGATGCGGGCCGGCCGACTACCACGCTGCACCTTCCTTGCATCGATGAATTGCATCTGGGGCAGTTTTTTCAAATGATGATGCTGGCGACTGTGGTGGAAGGTCGCCTGATGGGGATCAACCCCTACGGCCAGCCTGGGGTGGAAGGGTACAAGAGAAACATGAGCCGACTGCTGGGAAGGAAGGGGTGAGCGATGCTGAAGATCACTTGGCTGGGACATGCCTGCTGGATGTTGGATACCGGTAGCATGAAAGTGCTAGTCGATCCATTTCTCAGCCAGAGCCCCACGGCATCTTGCTCCCCGGAACAGGTCGAAGCCGACGTGGTGCTGATCACCCATGGGCATGTCGACCACATTCTGGATGCTGCAGCGATCGCCAAACGTTGCGACAGCCTCTGTGTCGCCAACTACGAAATCGCGACATGGTTGGCTTCCAAGCAGGGAGTTGCCAGAACGATCGGAATGAACCTAGGAGGTTGGGCGAAACTACCCGAAGGGCGGGTCAAGATGACGATCGCTCATCATTCCTCCGAGCTGCCCGATGGAACCTATGGTGGCCAACCCGGTGGCTTTCTTCTGGAGTTGCCAGCGGGGCGAGTTTACGTGGCTGGAGACACCGCGCTCTTTTCCGACATGCAGTGGATTAGTCCCTCGGGGATCGATGTAGCGATTCTTCCAATTGGCGATCTGTTCACGATGGGCCCGGAAGACTCCTTGCAGGCGATCGAGTGGTTGAAACCTAGCTGGGTGTTTCCATCCCACTTCAACACCTGGCCACCCATCGCTCAGGATGCCACGCAGTGGGCTAGGCAGGTGCGCGAAAGGTCTCGAGCAATTCCGCAGCTTCTGCAGCCAGGCGACTCCGCCACCTGGTCCCCACAGCCGCTTGATCGTTCATGAACCTTCGCTTCCACTGCAGGGAGGCGGGAGGGCTTGCTCGTCTTTTTCCGACGAAGGTGGATCGGGCAATTCCACCCAGATTTTCCCTGCCTCCTCCCACACCTTGTAGGTAGCGACTTGCAGTCGGGGGTTATCCAGCCACTGGCCGGTGCGGATCGAGAATCTCCAGGCGTGCCAAGGGCAGGCGACGGCCCCCTCTTCCAGCCACCCACACGCCAGGGAAGCCCCCTGATGAGGACAGAAATCGTCGATCGCAAAAAGCTGCGATTCCTCGCGAAAAACCGCGATCATCTGCTCCCCAGCCGGGAAGGCTCGCCCCTGTCCCTCCGGGACTTCGGAGGCGTCGGCCAAAGAAAGGACGCGAACCATGGAGAACCTTGAGTTAAAATAAAGGGAGTCAATCGTGGTCGATTTCCCTGGAATCGTGCAACGGTGAACAATCGACGCTGCGTTCGATTCTTTATACCGCACCGACTGGAATCCTGGTGAAGCCGGCCTGTCGGCCCCTGCGTCAGGCGGCGGGACCAGATGCTGCAACTGTCCCTTGGACAGGGTGCCGACGGAACGAAGAGGGAGGTCGTTCTTCATGAGCCAGGACTCCAGCCAGCCCACCGATGGAGCGCCGCTTTCGGACGACTCGCGCGCAAAATCGGGAGGTGAGGACAAGACCGTCATCAGCCAGCAGCCGGCAGCGGGTGCCAGCGATTTCTTCCGAGCTGCAGGGATTGCCGAGCTGGCGAGGGTTTTGGAGGGCAAGCAGCTGGGGCACTTCCAGCTGGATCAATTGATCGGCGGGGGAGGCATGGGGGCGGTTTTTCGAGGCCGCGATCTGCGTCTTCAGCGGACCGTCGCCATCAAAGTGGTGCCGGCGGCGGAAGCGAATCTGGAGTCGTTGCAGCGTTTTCAGCTGGAAGCCCAGAGCGCCGCCAAGCTGGACCATCCCAACATCGCTCGCGTTTTCGACGTAGGGGAATCGACCCCTTGGAATTACATCGTCTTTGAGTTCATCGAAGGGAGCAACCTACGAGATCTGGTGACGGCCGAGGGGCCTTTAAGCGTCCAGGAGTCGGTCGATTATCTACGGCAGATCGCCGAAGCGCTCGAGCATGCGGCGGCTCGGGGTGTGGTTCATCGCGACATCAAGCCATCCAATATCCTCATCACCCCCCAGGGCCAGGCGAAGCTGGTGGATATGGGGCTGGCGCGGTGGAGCGACGTTCCGGGGGGCACACCCCAGGAGATCACCGCTACGGGAGTGACCCTGGGGACCTTTGACTACATCTCACCAGAACAGGCAAGGGATCCGCGTATCGCCGATGTCCGCAGCGACCTCTATTCGCTTGGATGCACCTGGTATTACCTGCTGACCGGACAGCCCCCCTTTGCCGATGGCACCGCCCTGCAGAAACTGCTGCAGCATGGTAGCCAGAAGCCGCCGGATCCACGCGCGATGCGGAAAGATTTGAGCGGCGATCTGGTCGCCATTCTCAGTCGACTGATGGCTAAGAAGCCATCGCAGCGGTATCAACAACCGCGAGATCTCATCGCCGACCTGGATGAGCTATCCAGGCGCGAGGGCCTGCAACGCGGCTCGGCAGGCAACGTCTCTCGATCGGATACCAGTCCGGCTCCGGCTCCTAGAACCATTCGGCGATTTCTCCCCTGGCTGGCAGCTGGCACCGTCCTGGGGTTGGTTCTGGCCGGAATGGAATGGTTCGATCGACAAGGCCAGGATTCAATCGAACCACGGACGATCCCCCCCCGTCCCCAAGAAGCCGACAACAGGAGCGATCGCCAGGAGGCAGTCCCACCGCCGGGAGACAGCCTTCCTTCATCGTCCCTTTCCAATGGCTCCAATTTCCCTGGGATCGGGTCTGTCCCTGAACTGGAGCTTCCTGACCCGCTTCCTGACGAAGGAATGATCGCTTCACCGCCGGGAAAACGCACCGGGCCGGAAACCGAGGATAAGGATTCAGGCCGGCCCCCTCTGCCAAAGATGGATTCCAACGACTCAGCAGCACTCGAGGCACCGGCGCTCTCGGTCGCCAAGCCATCCGTAGCCGCCAGCGAGCGGAGGCTGACGCCCGAGCGAATTCTTATCTCCCCCAGCCAACTGGAAGGACGCTACGAGGGAGCTATCTCGGTGAGCAGTTGGGAAGAAGCGATCGATTGGCTTGACCGGGTGGCCAGCATCCAGGAAGTGCGAATCGCAACCAACAACTTGCGGTGCAGCCGAACTTTAGCGCTGCGACGCGATCTGAAAATCGCGCCGGCCGCAGGATACCGCCCCTTGTTGCAATGGTCTCCGGAATCACCGGAGGATCGCCAGTGGATCTCCATCCAGCAAGGAACCCTGAGCCTGGAAAACCTTGAGTGGATCGGAGACTTGGCTGAGGGATCTGGTAGCTTGGCTGGCGCTGGGGCCGGCGAGGATCGGCCCATCCATGGCATGAAAATCGCTCCCCAAGGGCGACTCGTGGCGCGGCAGTGCGGCTTCACGATGCGGCACCCTTCCCATGAAGGGATGGTCGGGTTTCTTGAGGTGGGAGATCCCTCGCTTGCCGCCAGCAGCGAGATCGAGCGACCGAGTACCCAGGTGACGCTCGACAGGTGTTTCTTTCGCGGCGATGCCGACTGGTTGACTTGGCAAGGGGGAGGAGCCCAGGTGGATGCCAGCCATCTTCTGGTGGCTGTATCCAGCCGCATCCTGAAACTTCAAGTCTCCGATCCAGGCAACGATCGAACGAATTTGCTGCGAGTCCGTATCGAGCGGTCCACGCTGCTAAACGGCCGCGGATTCGCCCAATTGACGTTGCCCAGTAGCCGCACGATTCCGAGTCGAACCACGCTCACAAGCCCTTCCACCCCCTGGGTCCAGCTGTCAATCCAACGATCGGTTCTCTGGAGCGAGGGGGAATGGCCGTGGATTCAGATAGAAGGCTTACCGGAAGAGCTGCCTTGGGAATCGTGCATCAGTTGGGATCTTCGCCAGTGCCGGTGGGACCTAGCCACACTGCTTCTGGTGCAGGCATCGGGCGAGCGAGGGGTAGCGCGCGAAATGACCTGGGAGCAGCTTCCCGAACGAGACCAGCGTCAACTGGGAAAAGGGGTCCGATGGCGATCGGGGATTCCCCAAAGTTATTCCTTCGCCAGAAAGGCTCCCAGGGAGTTTGAGCTGCTGGAACCGCTCGATCTTGGGACCGATCTGTCAACCCTCCCGATCCCTCGAAGCAGCGACGGGGTTGGAACTCCCTAGGGGCTGGTATCATCAGACCAGCAGATCGTCCGATGTTCCGGGAAATCCATTCCCAGCATCGTGCCCGATCCCAAGGCCTGGCGCCAGCCAATTGGCGGGTGCTTGCCATGACGAATGCCAAGAGATTACAGTGGTTTTCACAGGGTCACTCGCCGGCTCTCTTCTTGTCGGCCGCGATGGAACCCGGGTTCGACGGATAAGGGAGAGAGCAAGTTCATGAAACGATGGTTGATGGTCTGTTGCGTTGGGGTTCTGGCCGTACAAAGTGCTTCGCCCGCCTGGGCGATCAAGCAGTTTGGAGACCAATTCAAGGAAACCTACACCAAGGGGAATGAGAACAAGGATTTTGTGAAGCTGGTTGAAGAGGCAAAATGCAATGTTTGCCACATCGACGGCGAGAATAAGAAGATGAAAAACGAGTACGGCGTCGCCGTAGGCACGCTGCTGACCAAGAAGGATTTCCCTCCGGACCGCTTCAAAAAAGAGCCAGAGAAGTGCAAGGAGGAGATCGAAGCCGCCTTCAAGAAAGTCCTGGAAATGAAGGCCAAGGACGGCACCCTTTTTGGCGACAAGATCAAAGCTGGAAAGCTTCCTGGCGGCGACGTCAAAGGGAAGTAACCGACCTGGTGTCCCAACCAATCCATCAAGCCAGGTGCTTTGGGCACTTGGCTTTTTTTCCAACCTTTTTCCTCCTCCCCTTCAAGGAACCTGTCGATGCGATTGAACCTGTTGGTCTTCGGCGTTCTGGCCTTTTTCGGATCGATCCAACCGCTCACCGCTCAAGACGCGGGTGCGGAATTCAAGTCGATATTTGATGGAAAATCCCTCAGCGGCTGGAAAGCCAATGAAAACCCAGACAGCTGGAAGGTCGAGGACGGCACCCTGACGTGCAAAGGTCCACGAAGCCACCTGTTTTATGTCGGCGACGAGAAACCATTTAAGAATTTCCATTTCAAGGCTGAGGTGAAGACCACCAAAGGCAGCAACTCGGGAATCTACTTCCACACCCGTTACCAGGAGAGTGGATGGCCTAAGTATGGCTATGAGTGCCAAGTCAACATCACCCAATCGGACCCGAAGAAATCGAGCGGCCTGTATGCCGTGGCCGACGTACTGGAACCACCGGCCAAGGATGATCAATGGTACACCCAGGAAATCATCGTCGAAGGCCGTCACGTCGTCCTGAAGGTCGACGGAAAAACGCTTGTGGACTACATGGAGCCCGAGGGAAAGAAACCCTTTTCTGACGACTTCGAAAGACGGCTCGGCTGGGGCACCTTTGCCCTCCAGGCACATGACCCGGACAGCAAAGTCCATTTCCGCAATCTGCAGGTCAAGCGGCTTCCTGAATGATGCTCGGGAAGCATTCCAAACCTTTGGTCTTCCAAACCGACGCCTTCCTCTGAGGCGTCGGTTTTTTCATGGACTTCAAGATCGAACCGGCCCGGGCTACCCTAAGGTGCATGCTTTTTCGAATCGCCTGAAAGCAGCCTCTGGACTTTCGATATCCCCCTCGCCTAGGATGAGATGGCAAGCGGCGGGATTCGTTTGTGTTTGGCGTGAGAACGTCGGATTGTATGAGTGATGTGGACCGAACTGCCGATAGCGCCTTTGCTGGTTCTTCTTACTCTGTGTCTTGCAGGCTACTGGTTCGTGGTAAGGATGCGCGATTTCTCCAAGAACGACCGGAAAACGACTGCCGACCACAAGAAGAAATTCGAGGAAATGCTTCGGCGAGGTGACATTAGCGACAAGGAATTCCGAAACATAGAATCGGTGTTGGGCGGGTCGGAACCTCCGGGAGAGAATCCTTCTCCCGGAAACTGATCCCAACCCAGCGGTCTGGGCCTTTTCGGAGATGGGTCCCGTCGTCATTCATGTCAAACACCTAAAGGTTGTACGGCTCGAAACCGTGGTCAGGGAAGCCTCGGTGCATCGATCCTTTCGATGGAATCATCGAACAGGTCGATGTGGCCTCGAGCTTCCCTGTCAACGCGTTGAGCGGCGTTTGGCTTTGCATGCAGCCAGCTTCCCTGGAGGAGGCCTGGAAAAGCGAAGCGAGAGCCGCGTTTCAAGGAGTCTAGTATGCCTTCTGGGAAGGATGTGATGGCGTCGCGTCGCGGAAACGGATCGGGGGCTGGCCCCACCAAAAAGAACGCGATCTGCTCGTTCTGCCGCAAAAGCTACCGCGATGTCGGTCCTCTGGTCGAAGGGCCGGGTGATGTCTATATCTGTGGCGACTGCATCGAACTGTGCCAGTCGATTCTCGATCAAGAGCAACGCCGCCGAGGACCGACCAAGAAGCTGTTCCACGACATTCCTACCCCCAGGGATATCGTCGACCATCTGGATCAGTATGTGATCGGCCAGACAACCACCAAGCGGACTCTGGCGGTGGCGGTTCACAACCATTACAAGCGGCTGTCAGCCGACTGGGCCGGTAACCAGGATGTGGAAATCGAGAAGTCGAATATCCTCCTGGTGGGACCGACCGGTTCCGGCAAAACGCTTCTGGCCCGCACGCTGGCCAAGATGCTCAACGTTCCCTTCGCCATCGGGGATGCCACAACACTGACCGAAGCCGGCTATGTAGGCGAAGACGTTGAGAATCTGCTTTTGAAGCTGTTGCACGCGGCTGATTTCGACATCGAGGCAGCGCAGCGTGGCATTCTCTACATCGATGAGATCGATAAGATCGGAAAGACCAGCCAGAATGTCTCCATCACCCGAGACGTCTCGGGTGAAGGGGTCCAGCAGGCGCTGCTGAAGATGCTGGAAGGTACGGTTGCGAATGTGCCACCCCAGGGTGGTCGCAAGCATCCGGAACAACAGTACATACAGATCGATACCACCAACATCCTCTTCATCTGTGGTGGGACGTTTGTCGGTATTGAAGAGATCATCCGCAAGCGATTGGGCCGAAAGACACTCGGCTTTGGTTCACCCAACAGCCGCCGCGAAGATGGTACGGCGGAAGAACTGCTTCCACAGGTACAGTCGGAGGACATCCTCCAGTTCGGGATGATCCCTGAACTGATTGGAAGGCTTCCAGTTATCACCCCATTGCTTCCGCTCGACGAGGCAGGATTGATCAAGGTCCTCACGGAACCGAAGAATTCGCTGGTCAAACAGTATCAGTCGCTTTTTGCGATGGAAAACTGCCAGCTTCGTTTCACCGACGAGGCGCTGCGAAACATCGCCCAGCAGGCGGTCAGCAAATCGGTGGGTGCTCGTGGCCTGCGAGGGATCATCGAGCAACTGATGCTGGACATGATGTACGAACTGCCGGAACAGGAGGAGGGAACGCAGTACACGGTCGATGTCGATGCAACCGGGACTCTTTGCCATCGCAAAGAGACACCTGTTCAGAAAGAATCGGCGTAAACGGGTACGGCACGAAGTCTCTATCCATTGGTTTGAGGTCGATTCCCGCAGGTGCGCGACCGGGAATCGACCGGACGAAGGAAATCGCCTTCCTCACCCCACCGATCGTTTGGGGCTCTTCTGGTTTCCGCTATCTGATCTTTAGAAACTTCGGCGGGCTTTCGATTCCCTTGGAAACATCGCCCCGCCGCAAACTCAGCAAGTTCCACACACCCCAGGTTCAAGGACTGCGAGGCTCCCTTCGTCGGATACCAGCAACTCCGACCCCACTTCATGCCGAGATCGCTGCCGTCAGGCCAACTGCCGCTCCATCGGCGATGGCGACTTCCATGCCCCCATCGTCGGTTTTGCCGTGGTCCACAGTTTGGGATCAGGATCCGCCAGGGCCGGTCATCTCCGCTTGGAGTTGCTTCCATTGCGTCCGGTCATAGGGACTTAGGAGCTCCCCAAGGAGATCGACATCCTGGATCCCGGAAGCGATTCGGACCGCTTCTTCCTTTTCGCCCTTAGCGAGCAGGGCGACCGCCAGATGGAGTCGCGTTCGGGGAGAATTCGACATCGATACCGCCATCCTCAGCACACCAATAGCGTCATCCAATTGCCCCTGTCGCAGCAAAACATAGCCTCGGGTATCCAGGACTTCGGAATGGGGTATTTCTTCGTTGAAGCAGAACTGGCTGGACAGCGAGAGAGCCTGGGCGCTCTGCTCTGGAATCTCCGCCAAGGAAGTTGCCAAGTTGTTCGCCAGCGACGGATCGTTCGGCCAGTACTTCCTTTGTTGCATCAGAACGTCCACCGCCTCCTGATAGCTGCCTTTCGCCGATAACAAGGATGCTAGATTGGCGCCCAAGGCGAGCCCCTCGGATCCCATATCCGCAATCGATTCTCTCATGGCAGCGACCAACTCAGGGATGTCCGAGTCGAATAGATCGGTTCTGGAGAGGAACAGGGCGTACGCGGATAACTGCCTTCCACCCCAGTCCTCTTTGATCTGCTTGCGAAGAAAATCGCGGGCGGTTGTCAGGACTTCCTTGTTGGTGGTGGTGCTGGTAGCTAGTCCATAGATTCCGATGATCCCGGGGAAGGATTCAATCTGCCTTCGAATGACTTGCTCTCCGGCTACCGGATCACCCAGCGCGAGATTGGAACGGGCGACGGCCAAACGATCCTGCAATTCCTGGTTGCTCTGGACCGGTTGGGATGCATCGCCTGCGAATACCCGAAGCGATTCGGCAATCTCTCGCGATGGGCGCTTTTGGAAATGATCGATTTTTGCCCGAAGCCTCGCGACGGCGGCTCCCGAATCGGCGACTCCGCCCAGTTTGGCGATGACGGAATTGGCTAGGTCGGGAAGCTGATCTGCCATCAGGGCCTGAACCAACTGCGATCCAAGGACAACCACTTGATCCGCCTGCCCGCTTGCCGCAAACAATCGATTGATGACCTGCTCATAGGCTTCGACCACCTCGCTTTGGGGCCGATTCATGATCCGCAAATGCTTGGCCCGCCGCAGCAGCAGTTTGGAGAGCACCAATTGCACTGCATTTTCTTGATCGCTGATCGAATCGCTGGCTTCCAGTACCTTGATGGCTTCATCGACCATACCTTCGTCGCCAAAAGCCAAGACCGTCGTTCCCAGGAAATAGCGATCCACATCGGTGCAGGATAGCTGGTTGATGTTTAGAGTTCGCCGCACCTCCTCCCAAGATTCCGGGGTGTTAAGGAAGCCCAGATACTCGAGGAAACGCTGCTTACAAACCAGTTGATCTGGGTAGTCTTTCACCAATTTCCGGAATGTCTCGAGCGCTTGCTGCTGCTGGCCCAGGTCGATATGCGCGCGGGCGATCGCCAGGCCCAGGTCGACCCGCGAGGCTCCATTATCAATCGCCTTCTGGAGGTACTCGATGGCTTCCTCTGTCCGACCCAACATCCGCATCGATCTGCCAACCAGATCAAATCGCCGGCCTGCAGGAACGCTGGAATTCGAGAGAAGCTGAGTGATCAAACTGAGGGCCTTGTCGTTGTCCCCTTTCGCGTGAGACCTTGCAATCGACGCCACCACTACGTTATCGCCGGTCCCCAAGTCCAACTCTTCGGCCTTGGCGAGCATCTCATCCGCATCCTGCAACATCGTCCGACGCTTGTCGCCATTTAGGTCTTTCGCAGCATCGATGAGAAAATAGTGTTTGAGGAGATAAACCGATGCGTCTTTCGGTTGTAGCTGAATCAGAGAGTCGAGATATGCTCCGGTAGAAAAGATCGCCGAGGATTGTTCCGTCAGTTCCACAATGCGATCGTTGAGGGAGTCTCGACGGATCGAGGCTTGCTTCAGCTTGTCGATCACCTTCATCGTTTCTTCCTGGCGGCCCGCTTGCGCGAGCAACAGGAGATAACGTTCTATCAGCTCTTCTGAGAGTTGACTGCGGCTCCATGCGATCCCGTACAGATCGATCGCTCGAGCGGTATCCCCTTTGACTTCTGCCAGACGCGCTTTGATAGCGTAGTTACCGCCCCAATTGGGGCGAAGCTGTTCAATCTGAAACGCCATGTCCGTGGCAGTTTTCTGATCCGCGGCCGACAGGTTGGGCTTTTGCAATAGGCGCCGCAGCCGAATCAATCGCCAGGAGAACCCGTCGGAGTCTTTTCTCGACTCCAATGCCGTTTCGTACTTTGCGATCTGATCCAGCCATTGTTGCCTCAGACGGGCTCGATCCTCAGCCGAGTTAGCGACGATCGGATCGGGTGGTGCAAGCAACAGCAAATCGCAGGTCTGGACCAATTCGGCGCCCTCCACTTCATTGCTCCTGCGGCCCCCGTAAGTGTATCTCTCGACATCGTCCCAGCGTCCGCGGAGAGATGCGTGGGTGATCATTCGGCGCCGGACGGCAGGAGCGGGATGCTTCTCGTAAAACTCCTCCAAAAACTTTTCGGCTCCCGCCTGGCCTTCGGTCAGCATCCGCTCAAATGTTCGGACGGCTATTGCTGGATGATCAGGGTTGATCTTCTGCAAGCGGCCCCAGAGCGATTCGGAATCAGCCGAGGGGGCGTTGGATTTCAGAAAAACGATCAATTGTTCGTGGCACTCCAAGTCATCTGGGAATGCTTCTGATAGCTCGTTGCACCGTTTCACAAGGGTTGCTTCAAGCACATCGGGCGAAACCGACTTTCCCCGAAGAACGATGGCCGAAAGCTGTACCAAATCGACCTTCCACGTGGGAGTTGACTCGCTAGTTTCGGCCATCAACCTCTTCGCCGTGTTGCAGGACCTTTCGAAGAGAGCCCAATCGACCTCTCCTGGCCCCGACTGCTCCGCTTGCTGGACAAGGTACTGGGCGATCCGCAAGTGATCGAAGCCGGTCATCTGTTCGATCGACCGCCGTTGCTCGATCGCCTGGAGGGTCTGCCCGGACTTGGCCAGCTGATCCGAGTAGGCTCGGATGCATTCCGGATCCTTTGGATCGAGCAACAAGGCTTGCTTGGCAGCTTCCAGGGCCTTTTCGTCCTGGCCCATCTGATCGTAGCCTTCCAGAAGTCGCAGCCACTGCAGCTTCTGCTGCTCGCCGCTTCCTGCAATCCCCGATTCTTCTAAAAACTTGGTCGCCAGGCCGATATCTCCGTCGCGATAGGCCATCTTCGCCTGGGCTTGGCCCAGCAACCACCCTTCCTGCTGCTGCTCCAGTGGCGTCCTCTGCGTCTTGGGGGACTGGAATGCCTCAATCATCTTCTGAAGATACTGCTTTCCCTGAGCCGGTTGGTTCTGTTCCAGGGAGAGGTCCAACAAGGCGCTGAGGACCAGAATGGGTCGTTCGAGCGAATCCAATTGACTGTTCCAGTATGCGGCCGCCGATGCGGCTCCTTCTTCCTGCGCAAGCCAGTAGCCCCGCAACAGACTGTTCTCCGTCGGCCGCTCTTTGTTCAGCTGATCGATGCGATCGAGTAGAGAAACAACCTCTTCTGGCTTCATCAAAACCGCAGGATCGGTTTGTTTGGTCCTCCTAGCCTCGGTCTGCAGCTCCACCAAAATTCGCATGGCATCCGATCGATCGGGATTCAACTTTAGAATCTTTTCCAGATCTTGCCTCCGCTCCTTAAGGCTTCGGGAATCCAGGGAGGCCCGCAGCATGTAGGCTTCTTCACCCGGGGAGGAATCGACTAGAACATCGACTAACCGGCCAGCCTCGGCCGCCAATGCCCTGGCGGATAGGTTCGCGAGCGAAGATCCGTCAAACAATTCCTTCGATCGATAGCGCGTCAGCAGGGGAACCAAAGTGGCCACCAGTTCCGCATCGGCCGGATCGGCAGCATGGAGCGCCAGCAGTTGGTCGACGGGGTTTTTTTCTTTCAATTCGAGGAACCACTGCGGCACATTGGCCGAATTCGAATTGGTGGAAATTCCTCCGGAGTTTCGACTGCCCAGCAGCGCGATTGCGGTCTTCTTGGCGACCCACGGATCCGGGTCTTTGCCCGCTATCGAAGCCAACAGCCGATAGGCTGTCTCGAACCGGCCCGACTGAAGATTCTTGTCAACCATCCGCTTTTTGATCTCGATCGCACGATCCGAAAGCTTCGGATTCTGTGCGATGGCACTTATGGCAGCGGTGTCGTAAGCGATCTGTCGGTCGATGACCTGCGGAAGATTGGCGGTCGCCTGATCCTTGTAGCTTTGGAAATGAGCATCGGCCAAGTCCACAACCTCATCGGTACGCGTCGGCTCCAACGCCACCAGTCGCTCCAACAGGGGGATGGCCTCACGGTAATCCTTCGATTCCAGTTTCTGGTTTGCTTCTTCTTTCAAAGAACCGGTGATGCGACGAAACTGGATTCGATGCAACGCCCAAGCAGCGGCCCCAAGGATGGAAAGCACCAGGAGTGTCTGGAAAAAAACTCGGGTGTTCAAGCCCTTCAAGCCTCTGGAGCCAGAGGACTTCGCACGCTTTGACTTCTTCGCTTGATCGGTACTCATACGCGCAGAAATGCTTCTCCTGATCGAGAGGGCAATGCAAACAAGAGCCTGCGGAATTGCATCGCCAGACGACCGCATTGGTGCAAAAAAATTTTGTCTATCGCAAAACCCACACCCCCCCAAGTAGGGATTCGACTTCTATTTGCCGGAAGCTTTTGAAGTCTCAACAGGATGAGAATTTGACGATGGAATCAGTATGATAGAAAAAAAAATCGTTTATCGGTGAAAAAGTGCGTTTCATGAGGAAAATCCTTCGATTTCACCAGAAATCTAAGGTGGGAACCTAACAGGCGCTGTTCTGTGAGTTCCCCGGTGAAAACCCAGCATAATTCAAGCTCGAATCGATAGAACTCCCCAGAAAAGCGTTATTTTTTCGCGTTCTCGAGGCTGGATTGCACCGGCGGGACAAGGAGGCACCCACGTCGATACCATCCCGAGGAGAGTCCCTCCTGAACGACAGTGGCAAAACCCCGGCAACTACTTACAGCTCGCCCAATGAACCCTGGCTAGCGGCGGGGATGCGGAACCTCTCCTGTTTCGAGAGAATGGGTTAGGCTGTAAGGCAACCAGCGGTGGTGGAGCGGACGAGATTCGCTTGGCGTCGCGATAAAGCATCGGGAGATCGCATGAAGGAAGTATCGGATGTGGCTCCGTGAAAACCCCGTTCTCCAGCGGGAACTGATCGTCAATTTGAGGACGCCGCGAGCTTTTCTATTGCTTCTTTTTTTCCAGCTGGTTCTCTCGGCTGTCGTGCTGATTGCCTACCCTCGCGACGCCAAGGTCGTGGGTGGGGATGCAGCAAAGAAACTGGTCGACTTTTTTTTGGCGGGCCAGTTCATTCTGACTTCGCTGATGGCGCCTAGTTTTGCTGCCGGGACGATCACCGGGGAGAAGGAGCGGAAGACTTATGAGATGCTCCTTGCTAGTCCGCTGTCTCCTACCCGTATCGTTTTGGGAAAGCTGATCGCTTCGCTGACCCACCTGTTCGTTCTGATGATCGCTTCGCTTCCGATCATCATGCTCTGTCTTCCGCTGGGTGGGGTATCGCCACTGGAGCTGCTGATTACCTACCCTGCGCTTCTGTGCGCACTGATCTTCTTCGGCTCGGTTTCGATTTTGTGCAGCAGTTACTTCAAGCGGACCAGCGCTTCTTTGGTGGTCAGTTACTTGATTCTTCTGCCAATGCTGCTTCTGGGATTTCTTCTTTGGAGGCTCCTGGCGCTCGATCCAGCCATCCGTCTCCCCGGCATCGCGATAGCCAGTGGACTGCTTCTGGTCGCGTCGTTCACATGCCTGGGAGTCGCCGCCCGCCGACTGCTTTATCCCCCCGACGTCGGAAGCCAGGGGAGCGAGGTGGTGGATTTGGAGAAGGAGCAGCAGGAGGCGGTTGGTCTGGTCTTGCAGCGAGATCAGTTTCCCGATCGACTCTTCGCGCCGCCTCGCCGCAAGACGCTGATGCAGGACGGAGCCAACCCGGTCTACGACAAAGAGATCCACGCCGAACTCTTCAGCCAAGGGACATTGATGCTGAGGTTGGTGATTCAGATCAGCATGCTGCTTGCGATTCCGTTGATGGCGTTTCTGCTGTTCTTTCGTACCAGTTTGAGCTCCTGGTACATGGAGTACGTCGCGATCTTCAACATCCTGGTCGCTCCAGTCTTTACCGCGGGGAGCATTTCCAGTGAACGGGAGCGTCAGACACTGGACTTACTTCTGACCACCACGATCGCTCCCTTGCAGATTCTCTGGGGCAAGTGGCTGGCCGGCTTTCGCGTCTCGTTTGTTTTAACAGCCTTCCTCTTCTGGCCTGTTTTTCTCGCTTTCCTGCTCAATCCCGATCTCTCACGTAACTGGCCTTCGGTACTCGCCTACATGGCGATCATCCTGATTTCGGCCACCTTCAATTCCGTGCTCGCGCTGCTCTGTTCCACCCTATTTCGGCGAACGTCCGTCTCGATGATGTACACCTACGCCATTCTGCTGCTGCTGTATCTGGGACCGATCGCCATCTGGTACCTGATCAGCAGCTTCTCGCGTGTGGCGGCAGCCGAATCGTGGCAATGGTTGGGGGCTGGCAGCCCTCTGGCCGCCATCCAGGCGGTTCCTTTTGGAGAAACCTTCAGCGCCGCCGGGCAGACCCGTAGCCGCTCAGGGAATCTCCCGCTGCTGATCACCTACTTTGCTGTGACGGCGAGCATGATCGCCGCGATGGTGATGGCCATGATCTCGTTGTTCCGCGATCGGTGGCGGTTGACAGGCCACGATTGAGGATGCGGTTATTTGGAATCCTGTCGGCAGCGATCGCATGCAATCAATTCGATGGGATTCGCTCACGTCACAGGACGACTTGCGCCGCACCACGAAGAATCTTCCAAGTGGTAGTGGAAGGTTGCAAGCTTTTTCTGCCTGAGTCCGCTGGCTCAAAAGAGAACGGCTCCCTGCTGTACTGCCAGGATTAGGCCGCGATTGCCGCACGGCGCCGTTGTAGTAGCAGTGGTTGGCTCTTAACAGACTGACTCACAGAATTGTCGAATGAACTGAAAAATGCTGCCGTGGCTCTCTGCGGCGACCGGCCCCAACAGCGATCGCTTCCTCTGTGCCAGGTCGATCCAGCGCATGGCTCTGGCAGTACCCCGGAATCTGTCTATCGTTTGGCGAAGGGGACCAGCCGGTCCATGAAGCGATCCAGGCTGGTCTTACGGTTCGGGGAGACGACGATACGATCCCCAGGCCGCAGCGAATAGTTCTGACCTTCCATCACATTGCGTCCCTTGCTGTCCAGGTCAACCCGCATGCGAACGGGCGGCTGGTTGTGTCCGGTTGGTCGGTAGATATCGATCTGGATCTTCCCCACCTTTTCCACTAGCTGAGCATCCTTCAACAGATCGGCAACAAACATCGGTCGATCCGAAGGCAACGGAATCCGCTCCATGTGCGTCTTCCCTTTGTTCACCTGCAGAATGACACTTGGTGCGGCGTCGGGGTCGGCGGCCATAGGTACCGAAGCGGCTGCAACCCCCACGGGATAGCCCTCGCGCTTGAGCTGGGTGAAGTCGAGATTGTCGAGCGGTCCCTTTGCTTTGTCATTGAGGATCGACGTGCAGCCACTACCAAACAAGATGACCCCTAGGCACAGACTGGCGGCAATCCGGCTGGTACCAATGAGGCGGATGATTCGCTGTTGGTTCATGGAAGCTTTTTCCTCAGGAACATCCCACCGCTGGAGATCAGTCCGAAAGCAGCTTGGGATCTGGTCGAAAATTTCCCTCGATGCCGGTAGCCCATTGGCCTGAATTGACCGGCTCCCTCTCTCCATCGGCCCAACACCGAACGGATCTTGAAAGAAAAGTCGACGCAACAAGCATTTTCAACGCAACCGTCAGGGTCGCTATCGGCCCCCCATTCCGCCTCATTACCGCTCCTCATCAATGCTTGCATGCCGTACAATCAGTCGGCGACAGTCCATTGGCAGGCGAGTTGATCGGCGGCCAGCAGAGCAGGGGGGCGGAGGTGAGCGGTCACGAGACAGGCGGGGAACCAACCGATTGGGAAAGTTGGTCCCAGTCGTGGAAGCACCATCATCTGCTGGGTCTAGAACTGCATTCGGCAGAAGAGATTCAGTCGATTCTCGACCTGGCAGAACTTTTTGCGCAAGCCAGTCAGGAAGGCCGCAATCGTCTGACGCTACTGCGAGGCTTCACGGTCGCCAATCTTTTCTTCGAAAACAGCACTAGGACTCGCAACAGCTTTTCCCTTGCAGCCAAACGCCTGGGAGCTGACACGGTGGAGTTTTCTTCCGCCGGGTCCAGCACCTCCAAAGGGGAGACCTTCATCGATACGGCCAAGACGATCGAGGCGATGGGGGTCGATGCGGTGGTGGTGCGCCATGCGACTCCTGGAACGCCACATCTTCTGGCCAAGCACCTCTCGTGCAGCGTGCTCAATGCCGGTGACGGCCCCCATGAGCATCCCACCCAGGGATTGCTCGATATCCTCACCATCCGGCAGCACCGTGGATCTCTGAAGGGACTTACCGTCGGGCTGATTGGAGACATCGAGCACAGTCGCACCGCGAGGTCGAACATTTGGGGACTGCAGAAACTGGGTGCGCACGTGATCGTCTGCGGCCCGGCCACCTTGGTCAGTCGCCGCTGGAAACAACTAGGAGTAGAAACCTCCCATCGACTCGACGACATCCTCCCTCGCTGCGACGTCCTGAACCTGCTTCGCATCCAGTTCGAACGCCAGACGATGCGGCCGTTCCCGTCGGTCCACGAATACGGGCTCCTCTATGCGATGACCAAGGAGCGTCTGGCAAGGAGCAAACCGGATGTGCTGATCCTGGCGCCCGGTCCCATCAATCGTGGTGTGGAACTGACGTCGGAGGTGGCCGATGGCCATCATTCGGTGATTTTGCACCAGGTGGCCAATGGGATTTCGATCCGTATGGCGGTGCTGTGGCTGCTACTGGGACGGCGAGTAGCATCGGAATCTTTTGCACGAGGCTGATCCATGGCGGTAGATGCGAAGTCCAGCTGGCTGATCGAGAAGGCCCGATTGATCGATCCCTCCCAGTCGATCGATGGGATCCGAACTCTTTGGATCGATAATGGATTGGTGGCTGGCATCGATCCAGTCCCTGGTCAGTTCCCACAGGATCTTCCCCGAATCGACGGCACCGGCTGCATCCTGGCCCCCGGCCTGATCGATATCGGAACCGAATTGGGGGAGCCGGGTCGGGAAGAGGATGAGACGATTGCCAGTGGCTGCCAGGCGGCGCTCGCCGGAGGTTTCACCTCCCTCGCCTGTTCGGCCCACACCATGCCTCCTATCGACTCCCCGGCGGCCGTGCAGTTCATCCTCGAGAAAGCGTCCCGTCTGGCCGCCTGCAAGGTGCATGTGATCGGTTGCGTCAGCAAAGATCGAACCGGGGAACAACTGGCGGAGATCGGTTCGCTGGTGGAAGCCGGTGTGATCGCCGTCAGCGATGCCCCACGACCTATCGAGAACACCGCCCTCCTGCGTCGCGCTCTGGAATACTGTTCGATGTTCGGCATCCCACTGCTGGATCAGCCCGAGGTGCGATCGCTGTCCCCGTACGGAGTCATGCATGAAGGGCTGGTTCAGTTGCAACTGGGGTTACCCCCTATGCCAGCCGAAGCGGAAGATCTGGCGACCGCCAGGGACCTGAGATTGCTGGAAGCTACAGGAGGCATTCTCCATCTGGTCGCTGTATCGACACAGGGGAGCGTGGAACTGTGCCGGCGCGCCAAGCATCGGGGACTTCGATTCACTGCCGGGGTGTTTCCCGTCAACTTCCACTTGACCGATGAGTCGCTGCGGTCGTTCGACAGCCATTTCAAGGTCAATCCGCCACTCCGCTCTCAGGAGCACGTCGTCGCAGTGCAAGCTGGCCTTGCCGATGGTACGATCGACATCATCAGTAGTGGGCACAAGGCCAGATCGCTGGAGAAAAAAATCCAGGAAATCGACAAGGCTCCCTTCGGGATGATATCCCTGGAGACGACGCTGGCCGAGGTGATCACCTACCTGATCGCACCAGGGATTCTCAACTGGAGCCAAGCGATCGAGAAGCTCAGTTGCAATCCAGCCAGACTGCTTGGTCTCCCCACTGGTACCTTGCGCGTCGGTGCGCCAGCCGATTTGATCTTGATCGATCCTCAAGAACGTTGGACGGTCGATCCAGAGCTTCTGGTGTCGCGAGGCACGAATACCCCTCTGGCAGGCCAAGTGCTGCAGGGGCGCGTCCGCCAATGCATGGTCGATGGCCAGCCGAAGATGCCGCCGATGCACCCTTGATCGAGATCATCCGGTGTACCCGACGTAGTCGACGGCAATCGCGTCCTGTCAGCGACTCGACTCCCTCTGGCAATGCTCTATGCCTCGAGCGGTCAGGCAGCGTCCACGAGCCGTCCGCACGATCAGTTCGGACCTCAGCAGGTACGGCTCGACCTCATCTTCCAAAGTATCCGAAGACACGCTCATCGTATGCGCGATCGCTTCCAGCCCAGCCGGCCCCCCTTGAAAGACCCTCAGCAAGGTCGTCAGATAGCGACGATCTTGGCGATCCAGTCCCAGTGCGTCGATCCCGGTCATCTGCAGAGCTCGCCGCGTCACATCGAGAGTGATCCGGCCGTCGGCGCGGCTGGTAGCATAATCCCGCACCCAGAGAAGGCGGTTGTTAGCGACTCGTGGCGTCCCACGCGATCGGCCAGCGATCTCCTGAGCCGCCTGGTTGTCCAGATCCGCCGATAGCTTGACGGAATTGCGTCGAAGAATCTCCACGAGATCCTCCTGGCTATAGTATCCAAGATGCTGGCGCAACTGGAAGCGGTCTCGCAAGGGCCCGCTAAGCATCCCGGCCCGCGTCGTGGCGCCAATCAGGGTGAACGGCTTCAGTTGCAGATTGAGCGTTCTTGCGTTGACACCTTCCCCCAGAACGATATCGATCCGAAAATCTTCCATCGCCGTGTAGAGATACTCCTCGACCGCCTTGGGCAGGCGATGGATCTCATCGATAAAGAGCACCGATCCGTGGGTCAGATTGGTCAGATAGGGAAGCAGTTCTTTGGGAGCCTTCAGACTGGGCCCGCTGGCCATTTGAACTGCCACCCCAAGCTCTCGTGGCACGCAGGTGGCGAAAGTCGTCTTGCCAAGCCCAGGTGGTCCGTCCAGCAGAATATGGCCCAGCGGTTCCTGCCTTCTGCGAGCCGCATCGATGGCGATCTCCAGCACCTCGACCACCTCGCGCTGGCCAACGACCTCTGCCAGCCTCCTCGGCCGGAGGATGGAATCGCTTTCGGTGGGCTGTGCGGGATCGACCGACGCACCGTCCCACGAACCTTCGGGGGTCGATTCAAAAGGCTCTTCGTCCTCTCCGCTCCCGCCTACGATCCGCTCCCTGACCATCCCCTGTCGCCTCCTCCCTGCGTGCCATCCATTCCACCCGACCGAACCGGGGTATCCTATCAGTCTTTCCGATTTTCCCAAAGCGGAAAGAGCCGGGTCCAGTGGCCAACAGGCCCAACCGGATCACGACAGTTGGTATCCCGGCGCCCTAATGACTTCACCCACCCTGCTGCAAGCCTGGGGAATGAAATCGGTTCCAGCCCAGGAACCTCCATTGCGGATTGATCTCGCCGGAGGCGGCCCACTGGGCTAAGCGTAGCCCCAAGCCAGCGGCGAATTTGAAGCCATGGCCGGAGAACCCCGACGCGATCATCAGCCGTTCGTCCTGCTCCGATCGATCGATCACGAAATGGGCATCTTCACTCATCGTATAGATGCAGGCCGCCTGACGCACGGCAGTCCATTGAGCTGGTAGGTAGCGATCCAGAAACCACTCGACCTCGTGAGCCTCCTGGGAGTCCCACGATCGATCTAGCGACTCGGGCGTCGCGATCGGGTGGCCATGACCATGCCTTGCAACCTTCAAAATCCCCTGGGTGCAGGCAGGAAAACCGTAGAAGAAGCCGCGGGACGTTTCGTAGAAGAAGGCTGGAGCCCCCTCGGACTGACGCAATCCCTTCAGGTCGCTTTCGTACCAGTGCATGACCTGACGAAGCAATTGCAGACGGACCGGTTCGGTCGACCACCAGGAGGCGGCCCAGGGTCCCGCGGCGACCACCACGCGGCGAGCCACCAGGGATCGCTGAGTTGTCGTCAGGCAAATCCCATCGGCCTGACTTTCCCAGCCAATCACCGGTTCCTCCAATCCCACAGTGGCTCCCAACTCCCTAGCCCTATCGATCGCCACCTCCACACATTGCTCCACCCTCAGCGATCCCGCCCCAGGCTCCAAGAGCACCTCCTGGTGGTCCTCGACCTGAAAAGGGGCAAATCGCCGGTGGCTTTCTGCCTTGTTAAGACGCTGCAGGGGAATCCCGTAGGTTTCCGAACTGGCCAGCACCGAGGGGATGATTTGCCCGTCAGGCGGACCGACATAAAGCAAACCGGTTTGGTCGAAAAGCGGACAGCGCGACTCCCGCTCCAGCCGTCGCCACTCGTCCCCTGCCTCCAGGAGCAGCGGGACGTAATCGGGGTGTTCGTAATAGGCTTGCCGATAGATGCGGCTGATACCGTGGGAACTTCCGTAGTGATGCGGAGGCCGATGCTGATCCAGACCGACCGCGCGCAGTCCCAACCGCGCTGCCTGCCACAGCACAGCGCTACCGATCCCTCCACAACCGACCACCGCCAGATCCCATCGTTCCATCGATCACTCGCGCCAGAAATGGGACGCCTCGGGTACCTGATAGGCCACCTTCATTTCCGGCGTCGGCACTCGCTCACCACCTCGATGCAGCGACTCCACCCCACCGATCACCATCCCGCTGGTCAGCAGCGTCCGTTCGACCGGATAGGGTGCCTTCCCCGTCAGCACCGTTGTCTCGATATGCCGCGCCAGTGGATTGAAGAAGTCCGCTGTAGTGGAACCGTGAGTTGGCATCGGAAGATACATCTGGCAGGAGACGATCTCCCCGGTGTCGGACCGCATCCCGGCGTAGTTGAAGTCCTGGATCGGACAGAGCAGCATCGTGGTGCGGAATCCATCCCGATGCTCGATCAGGTACCCGATCGAATCGGGCATTTTCTCTCTGGCCCACTCGAAGGTAATCGGCGCGGTGGGATACCCTCCCTCGACCGGCAGGTTGTGGCTGCGAGTGAGCGCCGCGACGACCAGTTGGCGCGTGACAAGGCGATCCTGGGTAGCCAGTTCCTCCCACAGCCGTGCCCCGCGAATCGCCTGCACCGACGCGATTCCCACCTCTCCGCCTCGCCGTCGCTCGGACATGCACTGCGCCGTTTCCAGCCCGTGAAAATCGTAGCTGTCGACCCCTCCATAGCAGACGCAGACACTCTCCCGCATCGGTACATTCCATGGCAGATCGATCGAAGGATGACGCCAAGTGACAGGAAGAGAGGAGCCAGCGAGGAAGGCAAAATCGAGTCGACGTGAGTCCTCGACCATCTCAAGACACTCGCCCCAGTCAGTCGAAAGATGCTTGTCATTGAAGACCGGAACGCTGCGCCCCGACTGCTCGAAAACCTTCACCACTTCCTTGAACCACTTGTAGCGAGGATAGAGTCGCTGACCTTTTTCGTTGGCGGGATAGTCTCCATGCTCGGCGATGATCACCACTCCATCGACCGCCAGCTTGTCGCCGCCCAGCGTCAGCGCCTCGGCGATCGTCGGATACGAAGCTAGCTTGTACTTTTCGATCCGCTGCTTTCCCAGATCCGATTGCGGGTGCTGATCGATGTAGACCGATGCAATCTCGAAACGCGGTTTCTGCCATCGCCCGCCCCAGGTGTAGCCCATGGCGTGGCGATCGAGAAAGTGCTGGGCATGGGAGTGCTGACGCACTTCGGTTCCCAGGAATGCAATCCGTTTGATCGGGTTGCTTTCGGCCCGGGCAAGGCTCATCCATCCTCGCTGCGAAGGAAGGGAAAGGGCGGTTGCGGCCCCCGCTGCCCCCTGCAACCAACGACGCCGCGTGGCACCATCGGATACCCTCACCCTTTTGCCATCCTCCGGCTTACTATCCATCGCTTGATCTCTCCTTGGAAACCTCCGAGTCCTCGTCGGGCCAGAACCATGCAAAGGCCATCATGGCGACCAGCGGCAAAAGAGCTGCCATCACCATCCCGCGACTGTACGATCCATCCAGATCTGCCCAGCGTCCGAACAAGACCTGAAACCGAGATGAAATCATCCATCCCATCGCCCCAGCCAAACCGGTCACCAAGCCCATGCGATGGCGGGAAATGTCTTGAGAAAAGGAATAGTAGAGAGGGAAAACCCCTAGCAGACCGGCACCGCTGATGAGAAAGACCAATGGCATCACCAGCGGCTGTCGCTGAATCCAAGGGAAGAAGGCTAAGCTGGCAGTCGCCAGGGCGCATAAAGCAAATACGCTGACTCGCGAACCCTTGACGCTCCAGCCTCGCTTGGCCAACCAGTAGGCGAGAAATCCCGAACCGATGCATCCAATATCGGTACAGGCAAACCAGAGGGAGTTGAACCAGAGTGTTTGCGTTTCGGTATAGCCGACCTGATTTTGAAGCACTTTGGGGAGCCAAGCTCGCACCAGTTGCCACGAGGTATTGATCATCGAAACGGCGACCAGAATCACGAAGAATCTTCGAACCAGAATCGGATCGGTAAGCTCATTCCAAAGGCTGTTTCCACCACGCCCGGTGTCGTTTTGGACACCAAGCGAATCGGATGGAGAGGATGGCGATTGAAAGTCGGCCGTTCGCGTGATCGACAGCCATGCCGCAATCCAGACTAGGCCCACCAGCCCCACTCCCTGAAATCCAATGCGCCAGCTGAGCCCCATCTGGACCATGATCCACCACATGACGATCGGCGTCAGGATCGCGCCGATCGAAGTGCCGCTCTGCAGCACACTGTTCCCAAGAGCTCGCCCTCGCGCCTGTAGCAGCAGTTGTGTCGTTTTCAGTGCGCATGGCCAGTGCGCTGCCTCGAAGAACCCCAACGTTCCTCGACACCATAGCAGCTGCTGATAGTCTTCCACCCAGCCGGTCGCAAATCCAGTCAGCGACCAAGCCAAAAGCGCAGCAGGATAAAGCCATCGCACCGAAATAGAATCGACCAGAATCCCAAAAAAGAGCGACCCGATGGCGAAGGTGTTGGCGAAGATCGCTTCCACCCGCCCATACTGCTCTTCGGTCATCTGAAACTCTGCCGTGACACGCACCGACGAAGCCGCAAGGGTCTGTCGATCCATGTAATTGATGGCCGAGGCGAATAGCAGCAGGAGAGCGATCGCCCAAACCTTTTTGGAGATCCCCTCGGAAGCTTCCTCCCCCGCCGGTTGGCTCATCCATCCCATGATTGGCCATCCCACTGGACGATACGCTGCAGCCAACGCTCGACGTCCTCAGAGAACGCAGACAGAAGCACTTCCCCCTTTTCCGGAGTGGCCAGATGCGGCCAACCGATATGCCCAGGAACTGTGCGGTCCTTGGTGATCCAGGCTCGCGTACCCGGCGTGAAAGGCTCCCCGGGCTCCACCACCGAAAGCCCTTCCAACTTGGCAACCAGCTCCGGCTTCAGCCGCATCACCATCGAAGTCTCCCACTCGCATGCATGCCCCATCTGGCGCTGATGGATCGTCGGATCGATGCGCCACGGCTCCGTTCCCAGCCCCCAGTAGGTAGTCATCGCCAGCAGGCAATCGCTACGGTGCCGAATCTTCTGCCGTACTTCGAAAATCGCCTGCTTGCAGGGGATGTCGTTCCCACCATGGCCATTGACGAAGATGATGCGACGGAAACCATGTTGCAACATGTTTTCGACCAGATCTGCCAGCAGATCCAGATACGTCCGGGGCGATGCAGAAAGTGTCCCAGCAAAATCGAGATGATGATGGGAGTTGCCAAGCCACTGCAAGGGAGCCACCAGGATGCGGTCGGACATCCGCCGCTCCACGCGCTCCATCACCTCACCCAGCAGCAGACTGTCGGTCCAGACCGGAAGATGGTGCCCATGCTGTTCGATCGCTGCGATCGGAAGCACCACTGGAGTATCGGGAGCCAGCTTGGCGATGCTTGGCCAAGACAATTCGATCAGTTTCATCAGGGGGTCTCCTTCCACAGTCCCGCCAACGATCGCGGCGGCGGTTAGCAAGGTCAAAGGGGGCGGGCTGCCAAGTGGAACCAGTAATCGACCTTCAACCCATCGACGGCCAGAGAAATCTTTCGAGGCAAGGGAAGGGGAAAGAGGGAAGGGCAGGGCGTTCAGGCAAAGACTCGGCTCGTCGATGCGATTCTACTGCGCTGCAGTCACCAGTCGCAAGCACGTTGCAGGGCCAACCTCATGGCGGCGATGATCCTCGAGCAACCATCCATCGCTTCGGTCCTTTTCGTCTTTCAGGCTTCATCCACTATGGCAAACTCAATGCACCTAGTACGAGACGAACTGCGGGGGGAGTGAGCCGGTCGTCGAGGCATGCAAGCCGCAGCAGCGGAAGGGCACGAGCCCTGCTGAGGGCCACACAAAGCGACGAACCGAAAGGCTTGCTCCGTCCCGCTAAAGTTGGAACCCAGCACGTAGGGTGTGCGAGCCGGTCGTCAATCGAACATCCTTATGGCGATCGAAGACGTCGGTGCGCCGCTATGGCTAGTGGCAGGAATCGACCAAACCGCGAAGACACCACAACCATACGCCGATGGGCGATTGAGTTTTTCGAGTAAGAGCACGAGCACGGAATTCAAGCGGAAGGCCGCGAGCGCTCCGTTGGGCGGATGGGCCATCGAAGAAACGCAGCTCACTCCCGGGGTCCCTCAAGGGGCTCGGCCGCCTCGAATGGATCGATCCAATCCGACCACTGCTCTAGGTACCGGTTGTAGACCGGATGCTCCGATGATTTTTCTTCGATCCAGGCCTTTGCCTTGGACACCAGATCTCGCTCTTCGTCTCGATTGATCCGTCCGATGCAAAGCTGGCAACGAAGAAAGACAAAGTAGGTATCCAGGACGTCGCATCGACAATAGTCGCTGATTTCTTGCAGCCGCTTCGACTCGTACAACTCCTGAACCATATCCCCCTGCACATCCATCTTCCCTGGTTTAGAAAGGTAATGCGCCGCCAGATTCAGTCCGCCGCGAAACCATGTGCTGCCAAAGTTGGTCAGCCATTCATGCAGGTCCAGGTGCGACTGGATGTTGTACCGACTTCGAGGTTGCTTGTAGGAGGATTCACTGGAACCGTACCAGTCCTTGATCGACAATCCGTATCGATACGCTGACAACTCCAAAAGCGGCAGATCGAATCCGCGACCATTGAAGGTGACCAGCGTCGGGGATTTGTAGTGATCCCATCCCCGCCAGAACCGCTCTGTCATCACATGCGGTCGGAAATGCGGCTCATCCAGCGACGCGATATCGATCAGCGAGAAATCTTTGCGGACCTTGGCTACGACAATGGTGATGGGAATTTGGTAGGTATGGGGAATGAAATCCCGCCCCGAAGCCATCACCAGTTCCTGTCGAAACCTCCGGATCGCATGCTCCGGCGAAATCGATTCACCCGGGTAGCGCGTTCTGGCGATCGCGTCGCCATCGGCGATACTCTCGACATCGAATAGCAGATACTTTACGTCACCGCTGGTCGCCATGCTGCAGTCTCGCTTCGCCAGGGAATTCGCGCGACACCCATCGATGTCATCCAGATTTGCGAACTTCGTTATCCTAGCCGATTCTCTGCGAGCGGGCACCATCGCGAGGAATCGGTTCAAGAGGTTTCTCTCGCATGGGGCCTTTCCTCTCCTCCCTACTTCCCCGGGTGCTTCGAAGGAGACCCACTTCCCGGCAGGCCGCTACAATGACGGTATCTTTCATGCATCCCCCAAAGCGATTATTGCTTCAGGCTCCCCTACCATGACACCCTTGACGCCATCCCTTCCCCCGATCGACAAGGCGCGGTTGATCGAACGATTTCTTCAGTATGTCGCGATCGGCACCGCCTCCGACCCGAACAGCCAGCAGACTCCCAGCACTCCAGGACAGCTGGTATTGGGAGAACTTCTCGCCCGACAGCTAAAGCAACTAGGGGCCGAGGATGTCCAGCACGATGCGCAAGGACGAGTCTGGGGGACCATTCCTGCCACGATTCCAGGACAACTCCCCACCATTCTGCTCAACGCCCACCTCGACACCTCCCCAGAAGCTCCAGGCGATGGAGTGAATGCACGCGTGATCGAGTCGTATTCAGGAGGCCCGATCGGGCTTGGTCAAGGAAACCTTTCCCTAACTCCTCAGGACTGCTCCGAACTGGATCAGATGATCGGTAGCTCGCTGATCGTCACCGACGGGACCACGTTGCTGGGTGGCGACGACAAGGCAGGGATCGCCGTCATCATGGAAGTCGCTCAGACCTGGATCGAACGCCCCTACCTGCCGCATGGCCCCATTCGGATCCTCTTCACCTGCGATGAAGAAATCGGAAAAGGGGCTCATGGCTTCGACCCCAGGCAGGCCGGTGCCACGGTGGGCTATACCCTGGATGGTGGCGGGGAGGGAACGATCGACGAGGAAACTTTTTCGGCTGATCTGGCGATCGCGCAGCTGCGCGGTATCAATATCCATCCCTCCATCGCCAAAGGGAAGATGGTCAATGCGGTGCGCGCTGCTAGCCTGCTGGTATCGATGCTCCCTGTCGATTGGCTCAGCCCCGAATCCAGCGATGGACGGCAGGGATTCGTCCATCCATATGAGATCCGTGGATCGGTAGCCGAAGCGACTGTCTCGATCCTGCTGCGCGACTTCGACACCCCGACCCTGCAGCACTACGCAAAGCGGCTGGAGCAACTAGGGGAGGTGGTCCAGTGGCGAATGCCCGGTTTATCGATCGAGTGGACGATCAGGAAGCAGTATCGCAACATGGCAGATGGCCTGCGGCGACTCCCCGAATCGATTCAGCTTGCCAAAGAGGCGTTTGGAATCCTAGGGCGGCCCTGTCGAACCGAGAGCATTCGTGGAGGTACCGACGGTGCGGCCTTCACCGAACTGGGGCTACCAACCCCGAATCTCTCTTGCGGTCAGCATATGATCCACAGCGTCAAGGAGTTTGTCTGCGTCGACCAGATGGTTCGCGCCGCCGAACATCTTGTGGTGCTGGCGGAAAGGTGGAGCCAGCACGGGGCATCCTGATCGATCGCCCCCACGAATCGGTCCTCCAACCCGTGCTCGTATTCGAGATACTCAATCGCTCATCGACGCTTGGTTCTGGTGTGTTCACGGTCCGGTCGAACCGGCAGGAGTCAGGCCGGCACGGCTGGGATGGCCATGCCACAAGAAGGCATCCGGCCATTGCTGCCCGATTCGCTTCGTCGGTCACCGGTCCCCACTCAGCCCGCTCGCTTTTGCATCTGCTCGCGACGCAATCGCTTCTTTTCCGCTTTGCTCAGTGGTCTTCCCGAGTCCTGTGAATCGTCCTCATCGTCGTCGTCCTCATACGATTCAGCCCGCTGCGTTGCTTTTTCGGGGGACTTGGAGGCGACTTCCTGGAATTGCGGTTCCCCCTCGCGCTCCTCCGCTGGTGGCTTCAACTTGAGGGCGTCCATGAACCCGAAAAGCCCCTTTTTGGTCGTCGCACCTTCGCCGGGTGTCGACGATGACTTAGCAGCCACTTCCCCCTTTGCAGTCCCGACCTCTTCGGTCTCTGTGGACTTGCGACCAGGAAGCCATCGTTTCCAGCCAGTCCCCTCCGAACCCGAATCGACGTCGGCCGATGCCGCTTTTCCACTCTTTTGGCTTGATGCAACGGGATCCTCCGAAGATGGATCCGAACTTCGCTTGAGCTTGGCCATAAGACGGCCAAGGAGTTGAGTCCGTCCTTCACCACTGGCCGCAGCGCCAACGGCCGCTACTTGGCCATCTTTCCGTTTCCACCACGAAAACCCAGGTTTATCCCCCGCTGCGGCATCCGTGTCGCTCTTTTCCAAGGACTCCTCGACCGGTTTGCGTTTCCACGGAATCCAGCTTCGGCCGGACGATGAATCGCTAGGAGCTACCTCGGGGGAGCCGCCTTTGGCAGTCGCTTTGCCGGCAGTCTTGCCGGAGGGCTCGCTGGAGACGACAGGATCGGCGGCCTTGCGTTTCCAGGGAATCCAGCTTCGGCCGGACGATGAATCGGACTCCACAGGATCCGCTGTGGCTTTCCCTTTTTCGATTGACGAGCTCTTGGGTGCGGCTGCCGAAGCCGTTTTGCCGGATGAAGCGACGCCTGCCGCTGGTACGGGAGCAGCAGGGTTTCGAGTTGCTGCGTTCGTGCTGGCAGTCGCCGATGCCGAGCCAACCGGTGGAGTCGATGGAGCCTTGCTCTTGATGGAATCGCTGGCTGCCTCGGGCGCACTTCTTGCCGCAGATGCCTGCGAAGCGGTGTTGCCCGCCCTCACATCGTCTTGCTCTTCTTCCCCGAGAAGAGACTCCTCAGCTTTCGGCGGTGGCTCTCCAACACGCATCACCCATTGCACCCAGCCAGGCACCTGGATCGGTTCCTTTTCTTCCTCTGCCTGCCCATCCTCCCCGGACTGGTCCGAGCCTGCCTTCTTCAGGCCGACCGATTTGCGATAGCGACCGGGAATCCAATGGAGCGAAAGGGCTTTGGCATTCGGCCCCACCAAGCCTCGACGCTCCAGCAGGTCTCTTTGCGCCGCCACATAGACCATCTGCAGATGCTGCGCGACGGCGATGAATACCGCCAGCACTCCCGCCAACCAACAACTCCCCACCCACCAGTCGAGCGTTGCGGGGCTTGATCCGATCTTCAAAAGCCCTGTGCCGTAGAGCCCCGCACCGATCCAGGCGGCAAGGCCGATCAGCCAATGCACAAGACTTCCCTTGGCATTGCGGAATTCATCACACATTCGTATTCCAAGGAGCGCTGCCACTATCGACGCTGCGACTGCGGCGACACCCCATCCGGGATACCCTAGCTGAGCCTGCGTCCACCGATCGATCGAGGCGCCTACCAGTCTCAGCAGGGAAGTCGATGCGTCGATCGTCATCCATCCTGCCGCAAGGACCATCACCCACCAGATGCGATATTTGGCGTGATAGTCGTTCATCTGACAGGATCGCAATCGATACGTCAGCCAGCACATCAAAGTGGTCAGCACTAAAGCGACCAAGACCAGACACTGCGCGATCCCATGGGGCGATCGAAGATGAAACAGATAGAGTAGCGGCATGGGATTCGTAGATTCCCCCGGCCGTACATAAATCCACCAGTGAAGCCCCACCATCATCAGCCAAAGAGCCCAAAGACCGCCTACGGCCGCTCCACTGGATAGACTTCGCACCGGCAGCGCGTCCAATACCCGCATACGGCAATAACGATGCACCGACTCGCTGAACCCCTCATCAGGAGTTGCCAGCAGGCGGGATTCGAGACTGGCGCCTGGTGCGCTGCGTCGAGTCCGCTTGGGAGGCGATACCGACGACATTTCCGCCGTTGCCTCCAGCAACTGCAGTCGTCGCCGATCGACACGCGTATTCCTGCTCAAGGCCATCGCTGTCCCTCGCCAATGCCGATTCCTGCGGCGACACCCGCCGACATTCGATGCGATCGATAGGAAATTCGACTCTCGAAGTCAACGTCGGACCAACGCTGAATGGCCAGCCGCATGGAACAGATGGCAAGTCATCGGGGGCCAAAAGCAAGGGAGGAACTGTGTGAGAAGGCGAAAGGCTAGCTTTTCAAAAGCGGGTGGGCGTGACGCCTTCCTGTTCCACGGGCCAAAGAGTCGTTCCCGCACGGCGACCCGAATAGACGGGTCGCCAACCATGCCAGCGATTCCTACCCTAGGAACTCTTCCTTGGGGAAGCGGGAGCAAGAACCTTAGCAGGTACATCACCAAGGGGATCGCGAGAAACCGTTACTTCATCCCGGCGGCTTCGATGACCATCTGGGTAAAGCCGGAGGTGAGGTTATCGCTGTCGGACCACGCCCAAAGATTGCGAACAATGTCGGTGACCAGGATCCCCGCCAAGCCCATCAGCAGAAGGATGGAAAGCAATGCGCCAACCTGCAACATGGAGAAGGGGATCTCAGGGGTCGCTCGCACCACGGCAGGTCCCGCCGCAGTCGCTTCGTCCATCCCCAGTCCAGCACCTCCCAACGCACCGGCCCCTAGTCCGCCACCTCCCAAGTCTGCAGCCAAATCATCCAGGCTACCCGAGGTAGGAAGAGCAACTGCCCCATCGCCGAAATCGGCGGAATCTTCCAGTTCAATCACCTGCGAACCGCTGTCGTCATCGGCGTCAGCGGCGCTGGAAGGAGAGAGTTGGAATTCTTGATCCTGCTGGAAATCGACCAGCGATCCGCTTCCCGAAGCGCTCGGCTTTTTGAGCCCCGAGCCCTCGCTACCTAGATCCAGCCCAGAGATTCCCGAACCGGCTAGGTCGAGCGGTTCGTCGTCCAGCGACAGACCACTGTCGCTGGGGCTGACCAGGTTGATGTTGCTGTCGGCGGCTAGTTGAACATCACTGCCGGTTCCTAGCACCAACTCGTCTTCATCTTCCTGAAGCGGCATTTCCTTAGGGGCCTTCGACTTGCTGGTGGTCCCACCGAGAACGTCCGATTTCTCCACCGGTCCAATGCTTAGCCCACCGTCTTTAGAATCCCCAAGCGAGATTTCGCTTCCACTGTCGGAGGCCAGACGTAGTTCATCCCCCAGCTCCAGATCTCCCGATCCGAGGGGATCCAGCGAGTCATCCCCGTCTTCGATCAGTGGCAGATCGCTTCCGCTTCGTCGGCCGCTTTTTCCGGCACCGCTGCGCGAGCCTGACAAGCCTGATCCGGTTCCCAGGTCAAAGTCGTTGCTGGAAATCACCAGCGAAGAACCACTGGGATCGGTCCCTTCGTCCAGCAAACCTCCGGACTGTTCCTCTAGAGCCCTCTCGACTTCCTCGGGCTTGAACTTCCAGCTGGTTCCATCGCGGTAGCCGAAAATTTCGCCACGCGACAGCATCTCGACCACCTCATCGACGGTCACCTGCAGTTTCTTGGCCGCTTCTTCCAATGAGATGTAATTGGCCATCGAGAGCACCACCTTGCTGGGTCAACAAAACAAGAAAATTGCGGCGAGTTTCCCGGTCGAAGAGACCACGCAGAATTTTAGTCCACGATAGTCCGTGGGGACAACAAATTCCACTGTTTTCTCTACTTCGACCGCCAGCCGCTTGCTTCGTGAAGGGCATGCCCTGGGTTTCCAGGCCGTTTTCGGTTCGATCCCAGGGACCTCCCCCCCAACCGGTACGGCCGTCGCAATCCACCAGGTCCATCCCCACGATCCGGCTTGGCGGACCAGCGGTTGGGCCCCGTTTAGCCGCCGATGCGCTGTCCGATTTCCCCCACCAGATCGGCCGCCTTGACCCGCACCTGCTCGAGGGTGTCACGATCGCGAACGGTCACCGTCTGATCGACCAACGACTGGCTGTCGATGGTGATGCAGTAGGGTGTCCCTGCTTCATCCTGTCGACGGTAGCGTCGTCCGACCGCCCCCTTTTCGTCATAGAAAACATTCCAGTGTTTCTTCAGCGAGGCATAGACTTCATGAGCCATTTCGGGCATCCCGTCGCGTTTAACCAGCGGGAAGATAGCTGCCTTGATAGGCGCAACGCGAGGATGGAACCGGAGCACGACGCGCGATTGCATCGCCCCCGATTCGTCGGGCGCTTGATCCTCATCGTAGGCTTCACACAGGAAGGCCAGGGTCGCGCGATCCGCGCCAGCCGATGGTTCAATCACATGCGGGGTGTAGCGAGATCCGGTCGCTTCATCGCGATAGGTCAGATCTTTTCCGCTGCCGCGATGGCGAGGCTGGCCGTTGGCATCCCTCTCCAGTTCTAGCGGTCTCTTTTTCGGATCCAGTTTCCCTTCCATGTGGCTCCTCAGGTCGAAATCACCGCGGTGGGCGATCCCTTCCAGTTCGCCATACTCTCCTTCGGGGAGGAAGGGAAACGCGTATTCGATATCCGCCGTCCCGCAAGAGTAGTGGCTCAGCTCATCCTCGCTGTGCTCGCGCAGTCGCAATCGCTCGCCAGCCAATCCCAAGCTGGTGTACCAAGCCATGCGGCGATTGCGCCAGTACTGATACCACTGCCGCGACTGATCGGGATGGCAGAAAAACTCAATCTCCATCTGCTCGAACTCGCGGCTACGGAAGGTGAAATTCCGTGGCGTGATCTCATTGCGGAAGCTCTTGCCAACCTGCGCGACGCCGAAGGGAATCTGAACGCGGGTGCTGTCGAGCACATTCTTGAAGTTGACGAAGATGCCCTGTGCGGTTTCGGGACGAAGGAAGGCAGCGCCTTCTTCCCCGCTGAGCGCGCCGACGAAGGTCTTGAACATCAGGTTGAATTCGCGTGGCTCAGTCAGCGTACCCGCCTCGGTGGCGTCGGGTCCCAAAGCGGTCGCCTGCTCGGCAGGGCTCAGTTGGTCCAGCGTTGTCCAGGGAGAATCCCACTTTAGAGACTCGGCATCCTTGGAGCGGAGGTTGAAGAACTTTAGGGTCCTTCGGAGCAGATCCTCTTCCTGCAAATCCGGCTCGACCATGGTGGTGACAAAGATCCGTTGCCCCTTGGCTTCCACCCACCGTCCCCGTACCTGATCGACGCGGTAGCGGCGTTTGGTCTGCCGGCAATCGACCATGTAGTCGTGGAAGAGATCGTAGTGGCCCGAGCACTTCCAGACCTGGGGGTGCATGAGGATGGTGCAATCGAGCCCCACCATTTCGTAGGTGCAAGGTGCCCCCTCGGGCTGTCGCAGTTCGTTGTGGCCGCGGACCATATCCTGCCACCACGCCTCCTTCACATTCCGCTTCAGTTCGACCCCCAGCGGGCCGTAATCCCAGAAGCCATTCATCCCGCCGTAGATCTCGCTGGACTGGAACAGAAAGCCGCGTCGTCGGCAAAGCGATACCAGTTTTTCCATCTGCATCATCGTAGAAGTTCCTTCTCTTCAATCGGCTATGGGCTATCGACTTGGAACTGGGTGGAACGCACTAAGCATTCGGGTATCGAAGCGATCGGTGTGTTGTTTGCGTCGGTTGAGGGTCAACTGGAGGGCAGGGGGCCCCGAGCGGTCGCGTGGACGATGCGGTCGTGCCCCGCTAGGTCCTTGGTACAGCCGATCGCATCCCATCCCCCCTGAGACTGGAGGTGGGCTAGGACGCTACCGGCGATACTAGGAGAAAGTTCGATCATCAGCCCGCCACCTGGCACCAAGCGGCCAAGGGACTGGGCAATCAAGGGCCGAATCACCGCTAGGCCATCCTCCCCCGCTTCCAGTGCCTCCCGCGGTTCGTGGTCCTTCACCTGCCGATCCAACTGACTGTATTCGCTGGTGGTGACGTAGGGTGGATTGCTGACGATCAGATCGAATGGCCCTTCCGGAAAGGGCGGCTCCATCAAGTTCGACTCCACCAACACAACGCGATCTTCCATTTGGTGGCGTCGGACGTTGCGACGGGCCACTTCCAACGCCCTGGGACTGCGATCGCATGCGACGACCCTGGCACCCGCCAGGTGCTTGGCGATCGCCACCGCCACGCATCCACTGCCGGTACACAGGTCGGCGATACGCATTGGCTGACCGGCAGCCGACGGTTTCTCCCGACGCCGCACCCAGTCGATCGCCGCCATCACCAGATGTTCGGTCTCAGACCTTGGTACCAGGACATCCCGATTGACTTCGAAATCTAAGGAATAGAATTCCTTGTGTCCGACCAAGTAGGCCACCGGCTCCCCTTTGGAGCGACGCTTGACCAGATCGCGGAATTGATCGCGCAGCTTCTGGTCGGCCAACTCGGCATACGCCGTATAGAGTGCGACTCGGGAGCAGCCTCTGGCGTGAGCCAGCAGCACCTCGGCCTCCAATCTGGGTGCCTCGGAGCCATGGCTGCGAAGGAAATCGGTTGTCCAGCTCAGCAACCGACCGATGGTCCACTCGTCGCTCTCGGCCACCTACTCCTCCATGTCTCCTCGCAACATGTCGCGCTCATGCTCCAGCATGGCGTCAGTCACCGGCTGCATGTTGCCTGCGATGATATCCCCTAGTTTATAGAGGGTCAGATTGATGCGGTGGTCGGTCAGTCGATTTTGGGGAAAGTTGTAGGTTCGGATCCGTTCGTTGCGATCCCCCGACCCAATGAGGCTCTTCCTCTGGTCAGACCGCTTCTTCAGTTCCTCCTCCCGCTTCTTATCGTAGATGCGGCTTTTGAGCACTCGCAGGGCCTTGGCGAGATTCTTGTGCTGGCTTTTTTCATCCTGGCACTGAACCACAATCCCCGTCTCAAAGTGGGTCAGCCGAATCGCCGACTCGGTCTTATTCACATGCTGACCGCCTGGGCCGCTGGCATTGAATTTGTCGATGCGATAATCCTCTGGCTTGAGATCGACTTCAACATCTTCCGGCTCGGCCATCACCGCCACGGTTGCCGCCGAGGTATGGATGCGACCCTGTGTCTCCGTCTCAGGAACCCGCTGCACGCGATGCCCGCCACTTTCAAACTGCAGATCCCGAAAGACATGCTCTCCCTCGAACCCCAGAATGATTTCCTTGAAGCCGCCACGCTCGGAGGCACTGGCATCCATGATCTCGACCTTCCAACCCCGAAGGTCGGCAAATCGCTTGTACATCTCGTAGAGATCGCGAGCAAAAAGGGCGGCCTCTTCCCCCCCAGTACCGGCTCGGATTTCCATGACGCATCGGTCGCGATTGGCATCTTCGCCGCCGATGGTGGCATTGAGCAGTTCGGTCCAGAGAGCCTCCCTCTGGGTGCGCACCAGCTCCAGCTCCTCGCCTGCCATCGCCCGCTCGTCAGCATCATCGCTCTCGGCCATCTCGGTCAGCCCGCGGATGTCGTCGCACATCTTTTTGTACTGGCGGTATTTGGTCGCTGTCTTCAGCAGCGATCCGTGTTCGCGAGCGACCGACGCCATCTTGCTGGAATCGGCGAGCACCTGGGGGTCGCCCATCATCTGCTCCAGCTCCTCGTACCGCTGAAGTGATTGTTCCAACTGCTGCCGAATGTTCATCGCCGCCTCGCTCGATCACCCCCCGCGGGGACGCCGCACCGCCAAAAAAAAATGCCGCCAGCCTGCAATCGGCCGCGGCATGCTCTGGTTGAGCTGTTTGTCGCGAACTATCTACCTTCGTCGCTCACCCGCTCCAGGCCCTGCGCAGCCGCCGGACCCGAGTCGCTATTTCTTCTTGGTGCTCTTCTTGCCTGACTGAAGGCTGGAATAGGTTCCGGCAGCGAACTTGTTCTGGAACTTCTCGATGCGGCCTGCCGTGTCGACATACTTCAGCTTGCCGGTATAAAAAGGGTGGCAAGCATTGCAAATGTCGACCTTCAGTTCCTTGCGGACGCTGCGTGTGGTGAACGAGTTGCCACAACCACAGGTGACTACCGTTTCCTGATACTTCGGATGGATGCCGTCTTTCATGACACAACCCCTCAAAATCCACCCGAAGGCGGTTCTCAACAACCCATGCTTTCCGTCGTTTTGCACAACCCCATACCCGGGGAACTCAGAACTATAAACGATCCCTTCGCGACCAACAAGGTCTAAAAAACCCCCTGAAACGGGGCCACCCCGCCTCGCCCCTGGTCCGACCCTAGCTTCGGCATTTTCCCTTCCACTCCATCAGGAATCTCATGGACAGCCAACCGATCTCCCCTCAGCAACTACTGCAACAACTTCAGTGGCGTTATGCCACGAAGCAGTTCGATCCCAAGCAAACCATCCCAGAAGACCTCTGGGGAGCGCTCGAGACATCGCTGGTGCTGACCCCCTCCAGCTATGGCATGCAGCCATGGCGATTCTGGGTGATCACCGACCCGAAGATCAAGGAGAAACTACCAGCGATCTCCTGGAACCAGACGCAACCTCGCGACTGCTCCCACATGCTGGTCCTGGCGACTCAGACCAATCTGGGTGCCGACGATATCGATCGATGGATCGATCGGATCGTCGAGGTGCGTCAACTGGAACGCTCGCAGATGGAAGGCTTTCGCCGGATGCTTCTGGGCTCCTTGGCCTCCCCCGGTTTTGATCCTGATGCCTGGGCGATCCGACAGGTCTACATCGCTCTGGGGCAGTTCATGGCTGCGGCCGCTCTGCTGGGAATCGATACCTGTCCGATGGAAGGAATCGATTCGCGTGAGTACGACCAACTGCTGGGGATCCCAGCCGAAGGATTTCAAACGGTGGTCGCCTGCGCGGCTGGTTACCGCGACGGGTCCGACCGCTACGCTGCGATGAAGAAAGTCCGCTACCCGGCAGACCAGATCATCCGACGAATCGACTGATCGGCCCCGTGCCTGAGTGGCTTGGTCACGCCGGAGCCATTCCTTCGAAGCGGCGCCAAGCCGACAGCTGTCCCAGATGCATCATGACGTGCCCATCCAGATAAAAGCCGACCATGGCACCGATCGTAGGACAGACTTTTTTCAGTGGACCTTCGATCGGATTCTCGGAAAGGAAGAGGGCATCGTCGACGTGGCGAATCGCCTCCAGCACATGCCCGTAACCCTGCTGGTAGACCTCCACCAATCGCTCCTTGCTTGGATACAGCGTTCCATCGGGATCATCCTGGCACGTTGCATCTTTGGAGAATAGAGGAAGAAACTCCTCGGGCACCATCACCTGAGTCGAATCCAGTCGCAATACCTGCATTACCTTGGCAGGGTAAAGCGCCAGATGGCCCAGAACAAAAGCGGGGTGATTGGACTGCACCAGACTTCCCGACGTCTCGGCCAGCCTCCCAAATCGCTCCACAGGAATATCGGCCGTCAGCCTCGCCTGATACCTTGCCGCAACCCCTGCCGCATCGGCCAACATCGCTCCAATCGCACCCATCACCAAGCTCCTTCTGCCGTCCGCGAAAAAACATGTTCGCCACTCCGACTCGATTAAACACTTCCTTCCATTCTAACCTCCCCACCTCAAAGTGGACCTCTCCTTCCGGTGCTCGTGCTCGTGCTCGCAAGACTTAATTGCATATCGACGCTTGGTTCTGGTGTGTTCGCGGTTAGGTCGATCCCTGCCACTGCCCACAGCGGCGCACCAACGCCTCCAATCACCATAAGGTCGTTCGATCGACGACCGGCTCACACACCCTACGCAAGCCGCGCCCTCCCATCCGAACTCGTGCTCGTGAAAAACCAATGGCCGATCAACGTTGGTTTTCTGTCGGGTCGCGGGCGGAGCGATCCTGCAGCAGGCAAGGCCTGCATGGCCGAGACGGCCATGCCACAGGAAGACGGCTCGCGCACTCTACGGGGCGTAACGCGTGATCGAAAAAACGCCCATCGCCGACCCCCTTCAGCTTCCGGTCAGTTCGCGGACCCGGTCCATGCCCCCGGGAATCCATGCCAGCAACTGACGCTGGGTGAGGATCTTGATCGGCTGGCCATCGGCCTGGCGTTTGGTGGCCTGAGTCAACTGGGCGACGCCCAGTGGCTGGTCGGGTTGGCTTGATGAAGTTGCCGATGCCTGCCCCAGGATCACCAGATCGGTCTTCAGATTCTGCCGTCCTTGCACGCTGGCTCCCATCGCCTCCAGCAGCAGCAACGATTCTTCGATCGGCATGCCAAAAAGCGTTCCGATCAAAGCGACCGACTTTCCCTCCAGAGGGCGGGCTCCATGAAGCAGTTGCAGCCACCCGTCCAAGTGCGCCAGTTGGTCGACGGCGCGGGCCGATCGCGATCGGCGTCGGGGCGCCGGTGCCGAAGGCGGTTGCTCCAGTTCGCACGCCACCTTCTTTCTGCGCATCGTTCGAGGACCAATCAGCTGCCCCAGTCGCAATCGGCCTCGCGTGATCCCCAAATGCTGCTCGAGGTGCCCAAAGGTCTGGCATCCGGTCTTGGCCGCTGCCTCCAGCGCCACTCGGGCACAGGTTCGGGCATCTTCCAGCGCATCGTGATGCCGAAACACAATCCCCAATCGCTCGGCAATCGAACTCAATCCATACCCATGTTCTTCGGGCCACGCTCGCCGCGCGATCAAACGGGTGCAGCTGTAATCGAGATCCGGACAGGCGAGGTCGTAGGTCGCAAGCGTCTCACTCAACACCCGCATATCGAACGAAGCGTTGTGCGCGATCACCAGGCGTCCTTCCAACCAGGGAGCGATCTGGCGCCAGAGCTGATCCCACTGGGGCTCCCCAGCTACCTGATGCGGCTGGATCCCATGAACGGCGATGCAATGGGGACTGAAATCCATCGATCGCGGACGAATCAGCCAACACTGCTCGGCCTGAATCTCCCCTCCTTGCACGTCAACCACCGCCAGCTGGCACGGGCTATCGGGACGCTGGCTGGCCGTTTCGAAATCGATCGCCACAAAATCCATTCCCCTCGCCTCCTTTCGCCGCCATCTGCCGTCCGCTCTGCCGAAGCATTCAGCGCACCGGCTCCAATCCCAGCAATCGTCGCAACAGTCCAATCTGACCGGCATGAATCGATTCATGAAGCGGACAAAAGAGAAATGCCCCCAGCTTGATCGGCCAGGCTGCATAGGGCATGTCGGTCGACTCCAGAAACTGCTGCCAATCCCATCGCTTCGCTTCCCGATGCGCCGCCTCGTCGATCCGTCCCAGCATCTCTAGCAACACCTCGCGCGACTCGCACTGCGACGGTTCGGGGGGCTGCGTTCCCCGTCCATACTTCTTCCGTAGCCAACCTGGCATCAACTCCAAATCTCCCTCGCCTCGCCCACGCTGCCGAAACAGCATCAGCCCGTACTGCGAGACAGCCAGATGGCCTACCTGCCACGCCAAGTGCGTCGTTGCTCCGGAGGGCTGGGTGGTCCACAGTTCCTCGGGAATCGCATCGATCAATTGCAGGGTGTAATCGCGCGCAAATCGCATCTGCGCCAGCGTCTGATCTCGCATCGCCTCCACTTGCGACTGCGTCCAAGAAGCCAACTGGTCTGCATCAGATCGTGAATCGCCATCCATGAATCGATTTCCACCAAATTCGAGATTGCCCAACGGTCTACGCCAACGCGAGAGTATATCAGCTACCTGTCCCGTAGGGTGTGTGAGCCGGTCGTTGAACAGGTGACCTCATGGCGCCGGGGAAGTTAGAGCGACACGACAGTTCTTTGCGGGGATCCACCCGACCGCGAACACACCAGAACCAAACGTCCATCGTCCATCTTGGTGTGTTCCGCCGTCGCGACGACCAGCCAAGGGGGCGCATCCTTTTTTCAGAAGTCCATCGCATTGGGCAATCTTTCGACGATCGACGGCCTCACACACCCTACCAAGACGGAAGTCCCGTAGGGTGTGTGAGCCGACATCTTGTGGCATGACCGTCTCGGCCATGCAGGCTTGCCCCTGCAGGATCCACCCGACTGCCAACACACCGGAAAAACGCCCATCGTCCATCTTGGTGTGTTCCGCCGTCGCGACAACCGGCCAAGGGGGCGCATCCTTCTTTCAGCAGTCCAACGCATTGGGGAATCCTTCGACGATCGACGGCCTCACACACCCTACCAAGACGGAAGTCCCGTAGAACCAAGCGTCCTTCGACCACCAAGGGGAATAGCTCTCGAAGATCGAACGCATGTGATAGACTTAGGTTCCAATCGAGACAGCGGGTTGGACGATTGTCTCGCGGATCCGCTCCTGAACTGGCCCCCGGTCGAAACATGATCTACCTCGATCATCATGCCACTACACCGGTCGATCCCCGCGTCGTCCAGGCGATGCTCCCCTGGCTGACCGAACACTTCGCCAATGCGGGGAGTACGACACACGAGGCGGGTCGCTGGGTGGGTCAGCAGACCAGCGAAGCGATCGCCACGATCGCCTCCCTGCTGGGGGCTCAACCAGAAGAGCTGGTCATCACCAGCGGCGCCACCGAAAGCAACAATTTGGCGATTCTCGGTGCCTGCCTTCACCCCCGACAGAAACGACGCAAGGTGATTTCGGTGATCACCGAACATCGAGCGGTGGTCGATCCGATCCAGCGTCTGGCGACGCACGGATTTGAAATCCAGTGGCTACCGATGCATCCGAGCAGTGACCCTCGTTGGGGTCAGATCATTCTGGAAGAGGCCCGCAAGCAGATCGACGACCAAACGGCGCTGGTCAGTGTGATGCTGGCGAACAATGAAGTCGGGGTAATCCAGCCAATCGCACAGCTTGCCGATCATTGCCGCAGCGTCGGCGCTCTACTGCACACCGATGCCGCACAGTGCCTGGGTCGCATGCTGATCGATGTCCAGTCGCTGGGCGTCGATCTGCTGAGCTTCTCAGGTCATAAGGCCTACGCCCCCAAAGGGATCGGAGGACTCTTTGTTCGCCAGCGCCCGCGCCTGGTCCGCCTGCTGCCGCAGGTCATCGGCGGCGGACAGCAGTTCAACCTCCGCTCCGGAACGCTCAATACCCCCGGTATCCATGCCCTACGCGCTGCGATGGAACTGTGCAGGCAGGATCTTGCGGCGGATACGGCCAAGTTAGAACAGCTCTCCGGTCGCCTCCACCAACTGCTCCAGCAAGGAATCGATCAACTCGCCCTCAACGGGCCCGATCCACGTCATGCACCACGCCTAGCCGGCAATCTGAATCTGCTCTTCCCTGGGGTCGAAGGACAATCGCTGATGTTGCGATGCCCAGATCTGGCGTGCAGCAGCGGCAGCGCTTGCACGTCGGCTCAGCCTCGCCCCAGCCACGTTCTAACAGCCCTGGGACTGGATGAAGATCAGGCTCGCTGCTGCCTGCGGCTGGGGATCGGCAGAACCAATACGCTCGAAGAAATCGAACAGGCCGCCCAGTGGTTGATCGATGCCTACCGCTCGCTGCGATCCTGACCTCAAGCGACCACGACTCTTTTTTTGGATCAGATCGATGGCTTGGGTGAGGAGATCACCTGGGGCACCAAAAAATCGTGGAGCCCCTCTTCGCCTCCCTCCGACCCAATGCCGCTCTGCTTCACACCTCCAAAAGGAATCTCCGCCTTCAGCGGCCGCCACTCGTTGATCCCCACGATTCCTACTTCCAGCTCCCTGGCCACCGCTTGGCACCGATCGATGCGGCTCCCATAGACATACGCCGCCAGCCCCATCGGCGTCCCGTTGGCTCGTTCAATCGCCTCCTCGATTCGATCGAAGGCCAACACCGGAAGCACCGGGCCGAAGATCTCCTGCTGAGCGATCGGCATGGCATCCTCGACATGGCGGAGCAGTGTCGGTGGATAGAACCGATCGTGCTGCAACCGGCGGTCCTCTTCAAACGTGCGATTCTGGCAAACCACTTCCGCTCCTTCGGCGATCGCCTGATCGACCAAGAGCTGCACTTTCTGGCAGGCAGTTGGATCGATCAGTGGACCGGCGTCGACGGCGCGATCCAATCCATGCCCGACGCGACGGGACATCAGCTTCTGCTGCAGCAACTGACAAAGCCGTGATTCAATCTTTCGGTCGACCAGGATTCGATTGGCGGTGACACAGACCTGCCCCGAAACAAAAAGTTTCAGCTCCACCAGTTGCTCCACCACTTCCTCCAGGTTGGCATCCTCCAGCACCAGAAACGGCGCGTTGCCCCCCAGTTCTAGCGCCACGCGTTTGATCTGTGGCGCGGCGGCGGCCATCAACCAGCGCCCGGTATTCGTCGACCCAGTCAGGCTCAGCACGCGCACCAGCGGATGCTCGACCATGACTTTTCCGACGCTTGGTCCAGGTGCTGGCACGATCTGAAGCACACCGGCTGGAAGGCCACTGCGCTGCATCAAGTCTCCCAGCGCCAGGGCGATCAGCGGCGTTTTCTCGGAGGGCTTCCAGACCGCAGTACAACCGGCGGCCAGCGCGGCAGAGATTTTTTTGGCTCCTTGCGCCAGCGGGAAATTCCAAGGGGTGATCAATCCCGCGACACCAATGGGGCGCATCTGGATCTGGAATTCGCGAGCCGCATCGGGATGGGGCTGGATGCGACCAACGATGCGCCTGGCCTGTTCGCCAAACCACTGAAAGAAAGTGGCGGCATATTCGACCTCGGCTTCGGCCTGCGCCAGCGGCTTCCCTTGCTCGCGCGTCAGCAATCGCGCCAGCGACTCCCGCTCGGCCCGCATCCGCCGGGCGACCTCCTTCAGCAGCTCCCCTCTCTGAAAAGCCGATCGGGCTTGCCATGGCCGAAGCGCCGCGCCAGCTCCCTCGATCGCACGGGTCACCATCTCCGGCGTCGCATGCGTCACCTCGGCGATCTGCTGGCCGGTTGCAGGATCACAGACAGGGTGGGTCGCTTCCCCCCGCACCCAATTCCCATCGATCCAAGGATCGGCGGGAAACCCAACGTGTTCATTCGAATCCATCAGTTACCATCGCTTGCTGGAAGGTGGAATGCATCAGAACAGGGTCTGACCGAAGAAGGTTCGCGACCTTTCGCCCCACTGCCACTGGAGGATCCGTTGTCTTGGGGTGGCTGGGAAGTCTCAACAGTTCAACCAACTCCTACCTGATAATAGGCAGGCCAAAGCGCATCGGAAATCACCAGTCCCGATTCGGTCAGCCGCAGTCGATCTTCATGCAGTTCCATCCATCCCTCGTGGCGATGTTTTTCCACCAGCCCTTCGATCGCTTCGCACAACGGCGCGGGGCATGCTTTCTGGAACTCCGACCAGACGATCCCCTCCAGCCGTCGCAAGCCAAAGACGAATCGATCCCGCGCCAGTGCTTGGTCGTCCAACCATTCCCGTTCGGCCACTCCCGACTGACCCGCGTCAAGCAGCTTCAGGAAGTGGCGCGTGCTGCGATGGTTGACGCTGCGAGTTCGCCCGACAAACCGCGCGGCGCCTGGACCGAAGGCCCACCATCGCTGATCCGACCAGTAGACCTGATTGTGTCGACTGCGATGTCCCGGCAGGCAAGCGTTAGAAATCTCATAGTGATCCCAGCCCGCATCCCTCAGTCGATGATGTAGCCAAAGATACATCTCCAGCTCCTCTCCTTCGGCGACCGACTGCACCTCCCCTCGCTCGCGAAGACTCCACAACCTCGCTCCCTTCTCGTAGGTCAGTCCGTAGGTGGAAAGGTGCTGGATCGGGGAGGCGATCGCCTCCTCCAAATCCCGCTGCCACTCTGGCAGGGTTTCCAGAGGCGCGGCGAAGATCAGATCGAGGCTGACTTCGGGAAACCAGCGACTGGCCAGATCGATCGCCTGCTTCAGCTGGTCCCCCGTGTGGTCTCGATCCAGTCGCTTTAGCTTGCCGCGATCGAACGACTGGCCACCCAGGCTGATTCGGTTGACCCCTTGATCGGCCATGCGACGACAGGCTTGCTGGTCGATGTCGGCAGGATTCGCTTCGATCGTCCATTCCGCCCCCGGCTCCAGTGGCAGCCAGTGACGCACCATGTGGCACCAAGCATCCCACTGGTCGGGCGGAATCAGGCTTGGGGTTCCGCCTCCGAAGTAAAGCGTCTGGACCGGCTGCGGATGGCCAAGAAAAGAGAGCTCTTTTTCCAGAGCTGCCAGCCACTGGTCGGCCAGTTGCGGGTTCCAGGGCGCGACGGTGAAATTGCAGTAGTGGCAATGGTGGTGGCAGAAGGGGAAATGGAGGTAGGCCGCGCGTGGCCACCGACCCTGGCGAGGATCTCCCCACGCTGCTGCGGCTATCGGAGAGATCCCACCAGATGCATCGGGCATGATCAATCCAGCCACAGTTTCAAGCGTCCATCCAGCATGTCGGGTAGAGCACGATGGACCAGTCGGCGGATCTGAGTCAGCGTGTAGCGGGTGCTGAAGTGCCCGCAGATCACGGTGCGATTGCGAAAGTAGCTGCGACGCTGCACCAGATCGTCCAGATGCGTGTGCCCATGCTTGTGGATCAATTCCTTGCGATGGCTTGGAGCCAGAAATGTCATTTCGGTGATCAGTACATCGGCGTCATACATCACCGGATTGTCGTCCAGCCCCTGTGCGGTGGTGTCCCCTGCATACGCCAGCAGAGGATGCCGCATCTCGGCCGATACCTCCACTCCCGAAAGGCGGATATCCCGGATCTGATCACCGGAAAGCCCCTGGTACTCGGCCTTAAGTTTCTTTCGCCGTTCCCAAAGGATAAAGCCGATGCAGGGGATCGAATGGCGCATCGAGACGGTGGTCACCAGCAGCTCACGCGACAGTTCAATCTCCATCCCAGGCTCCACACCGATCAGCTGCACTGGAAGGCGGCCGCGATCCAGCCTGGTGAATGCCTTGAGCAGTTGTTCGATGGCAGGAAGACTGGGAACCGGCGCGTAGATCGTTGGCGGATCCATTTTCATCATGCGGCGCCGAGCGACATAGGCGGGAAGCCCGGCGATATGATCCATGTGGGTATGACTGATGAAGTAGGTAGGGGTCCCCATGTGATCCCATGGCTGATTCCCCAAGTCGAATCCCACCCGCAGTTCCGGAACGCGCCAGTAAGTCTGCACCGCAGCGCGGGAATATCCCTCCACCGTCCATGCCCCCTGCGACCACTGCAGGCTGGGGCAGTTGTCGACCGGGATATGCTCGATCGGCGACTCGTTCGACTCACCTCCCTTTCGCTCCTGCGACTTGGGACGATTCCGATCTGGCTGGTCCACCGGCACTCCTTCTAAGAGGTTTTAAAACCTCATGCACCATCAACTGTCCGGCAACGGAAGGAATTGCACATGGCCCCCCGTCGACGATCGAGCGTTCCGTAGCTGGAGAGGCCCACGAAAGATCGCTAATCCGCCCCCCGACGCACCCTCCATCGTCGCAAAGTCTCGTCCGCAGGCAAGCTCCCTTTGGCCCTACAAAAAACGGCAGGAACTAGAAATGGAGCGGTGAAACGAGTCCGAAGGCTGACGGAAACCGGTTACAGCCGATTGAGCTTACGGGAGTAGAGGATGACGACGGCTCCCGAGAAGATCAGCCCCCAGGGCATCCATTCTTTGGGCTTGAAGGTCTGCGGGGGAGCCAGGGTAGCCTGGGAGCCGCCGAAAAGCGACCCTGAGGAGGGGGCTGGTTGACCGGGAGCCGAAGCGAAGGTGGCCGAGTCGACAACGAGGCACTGCACCCCTGCAATCGCCATCGCCAGCCCCAGACCAATAAAGAATGGACGCCACATCACGATCCCGCCCCCCGTCCCCTGAATCGACCCCATCAGATTCTCGCCCCCTGCAGGCTTCACGCATCCTATGATTTCGGCCTCCTCACCACCGGCTCTTGCACTTGGCCAGTTGGTTTCCGTCTGTAGCGATCGCACCCAGGAAAGGGAACTTGCCGAATCGATGTGGAATGCCAAGTAGACGCCCGGTCGCTCCGCGCCTGCTGGAGGTCGGTTGCAGGTAAGCGGTTGTGGGCAGGGTAGCCGGAAGCTAGTGAGTGGGCTGGTCCCCTCAAGGCAGTTCCATCGAGGCGTTTCTCCATCGCCGCCATCATTGGGCTGGGGATCCACCTTGGCAGCACAACGGCAGGTGGTCGGCCACTGACCTGTGACTTAGGGCGGTTTAGGTGACTTTTTCTGGTGGAAGGCTTGGCATTGGCAAATCCAGCGGGGATACTGGTTGACGGGTCGGGATGGTCCTGCATCCTGACCCTTGCCTCTGTACTTCCTTCCTGTGTGGAACCATCGATTTTTCGGATTGGAGCATTTGATGAAACGACCATCCAAGGCACGGCGCCAGTTTTTGAAGACCTCTGCGGCAGTCTCGGCCGGTTACTGGGTTGCTGGTGGGGTATCCCCTAAGGAAAGCCGATCGGCGATCGAGGAAGTTCGCTTTGCCTGCGTCGGGGTTGGTGGGAAGGGGCAAAGCGATTCGGACGACGCAGCCCGCGCCGGGAAGATCGTCGCCATCTGCGACATCGACGACAGCACGATCGCCAAGCGGAAGGAAGACGACAAGTTCAAGGATGCGAAGGTCTATCATGACTTCCGCAAGTTGTTCGACGAGGTCGGCAACAGCATCGACGCAGTGACGGTCAGCACCCCCGACCACCTGCACGGCTTTGTCGCCGCCATGGCGATGAAGAACAAGAAGGCCTGCTTCTGCCAAAAGCCGCTCACCAAGACGATCTGGGAAGCTCGTCGCCTAGCCGAGATCGCCAAGGAGACCGGGGTCGCTACCCAGATGGGCAACCAGGGTTGCGAGAAGACAGGTCTTCGCGAGGCGGCCGCCAAGATCAAGGCGGGTGTCATCGGCAATGTAAAGGAAGTCCACGTCTGGACCAACCGACCCGTTTGGCCGCAGGGAATTCCACGTCCCAAGGGAGAGCCGGTACCTGCCAACATCCACTGGGACGAATACATCGGTCCGGAGAAGATGCGGGACTACAGCCCTGCGTACCATCCCTTCAAGTGGCGTGGTTTCTGGGCATTCGGTACCGGCGCGTTGGGGGACATGGCGTGCCATACGCTGAACATGCCTTTTGCTGGCTGCGACCTGGTCAATCCAACCGCCGTCAAGGCGCGCACCAGCGGCCACAACAGCGAAACCTTCCCGGCCAACTCGTTGATCGAGTTTGATTTTGCAGCGACCGACAAGCGACCTCCGCTGAAGGTTTTCTGGTACGACGGTGGCCGCAAGGTCGACCCCGCGCTGCTGGAAGGTCAGAAGATGCGCGACAGCGGCAGCTTGGTGATCGGCGACAAGGGGAAGATCTTCTCCCCAGATGATTATGGAGCCGAGTACTATCTGCTGGGTGGTGCTACCGACAAGGAAGTGGAAGTGGAAAAGAGCCCTGGGCATTTCCGCGAGTGGGTCCAAGCGATCAAGGGTGGCAAACCAGCGTGGTCGAATTTTGCCGACTACGCCGGGAAGCTGACTGAGGTGATTCTGCTTGGCAACTTGGCGGTTTGGGCTGCCGGCGAAGCGAAGGAAGGGGTCAAGGAAGTCGAATCGCCACTGCTGGAATGGGATCAGGCCGCCCTCAAGGTCAAGGGAACCGACCAGTTCGACTGGATGATCAAGCCGAACATGCGGGAAGGTTACGAAAACATCTTCTAGCATCGGACTTTGGTCGGTAGCAAAGCACCGACAAGATTCGTAAATAGCCCAGGCGTTCGCCTGGGCTATTTTTTTATGCCGCGCTTACGGCAATTGGGGTGCATGAAAGGTTCGCGAAGGCGCGTCTGGATGGGACATTTTCCGGACGCTGCCAAACACGATCATCCAGATGGGATGGAAATGATTGGTAGGTCAATCCCACACATACCGTCCATCGAATGGGATGCCGTATCTCTCCAAAAGTCGGCGGTATTCCGCCTGAAATGTTTCCTTCCGATGATGCTCCGCCTGATTGGCGCTGTATCGCTCCAGAGCAGCACGATGAGAAGGGCTGATGGAAAACATCCCGTATCCATTTTGCCAATGGAAGTCGGCATATCGCGCTCCCTTGGTCTTCAGCCATTTGGAGGAGCCAGTTTTTATCTCCAATACCAGCTCCGATGGCGCGCAGGTGCGAGGGTGAGCGATCAGCAGGTGAATGTGGTCGGCGACCGAACCCACCTTGAGCAACGTTCCCTTTTGATTTTCAACAATCCCACCAAGGTAAGCGTGGAGTTCATCTCGGATCTCATCGGCCAATGTGGGTTTCCGATTCTTCGTAGAGAAGACCAGATGCACCAGGATTTGGGCGAACGATTGCGGCATGAATCTCGCCCCTTCAGGGCTTCGGTTCTTCTAGGGGTTGATCGTTGGTTGTGGTGGTGCCTGAACCCAGGGCGTTGCCCTGGGTGTGGGGATGCGGAGATTCAATGCACAACCGCATGGATGCCATTCCACAAACATCGACACCCAACATCACTGGCCGCAAGGCGGCAAATACGAACGTCATTCGTTCGCACCCGGGGCCTTGCCCTGGGTGTGAGGGTGCGGAGAATCCATGCCGCGGAGATTCCATGCGCAACGGCATGGATTGCATTTTCAATCCAGGTAGGTGCTCTGCTTGGCCAGCGATTGATAAAGCTGGTTGGCCTGCTGAGCCTGCAGGGAGTCGATCTTCCCTTTGGCCGCCTGCTGCGCGATCAAGTTGCCGAACTGCACCTGCAACTCCTCGGCCGTGTAATGCGCGTAGCGCACCATGTCCTCAATACTGCTTCCAGGACCAGTCGCCTCGACTGTGAATTTCCCACCCTCCTGGATCCGGACCACCGCTTCATTGGGGTCGCCAAACAGATTGTGATGGCTTCCCATCACCTCCTGATAAGCTCCCGTCAGGAATATCCCCAGATAGTAGTCCTGACCATCCTGCCACTCATGCAGCTCCAGCGTCTCCTTCACATCCTTCAGGTCGACGAACCGATCGATCTTCCCGTCGCTGTCGCAGGTCACATCGACCAGCGTCGCGTAATCCTTCGGGTCTTCGTTCAGTCGATGGATCGGCACGATAGGAAACAGCTGACGGATCGCCCAACTGTCGGGGGCCGATCGAAACAGCGAAAAATTGCAAAGGTACTTCGCCGCCAAAATCGTCTTCAAATGCTCGAACTCTTCCCCAGGCCCCTTCGTCTGCGCGGCCTCCTTGAGCGCCCGGTCGCAGATCTCCCAGAAAAGCACCTCCCCCTTCGCTCGATCCTCCAGATTGATCAATCCCAGATTGAACTCCGTATGCAGCCCATCCTTGTGCTCCAGAGCGTCGTGGTAGTACTCCGAATAGTTCTTGCCGTTCAGGTCATCCAGCAGTTCCTTCAGTTCCCGGATCGTCTGTGGGTCGTCCTCGTCGATTGTCACCTCGGGCTTGTCGTCGGCAAACGTCTCGATCTCATCCCGGATCGAGGTGATGAAGACGGTGTGGTAGGCAGTCATGAACCGGCCGCTTTCGGTGACCAGATTCGGATGCGGCACTTCCTCTTCATCGCAGATCGTCTGGACGACGTAGACGACGTCGTTGGCAAACTCCTGCACCGTGTAATTGACGCTCGACTCAAACGGCGTCTTCGATCCGTCGTAATCGACCCCCAGCCCCCCGCCGATATCCAGATACTCGATCTCCACCTTCGCCTTCCGCAATTCGCAGTAGACGCGCGCCGCTTCCTTCATCGCATTCTTCACCCGCTTGATGTCGGTGATCTGCGAGCCGATATGGAAGTGAAGCAGCTTGATGTGGTCACTCAGCCCTGCTTCGCGAACGATGCGGATGCAGTCGAGCAATTCCGAAGTGGTCAGTCCGAATTTAGCCGCCTCGCCGCCCGAGGAGGCCCATTTGCCCGAGCCGCGCGAGTAGAGTTTAGCGCGCAGGCCGATCCAGGGAGAAATCTTCCACTTGGCGGCCAGCTTCAGCAGCAGTTTCAGCTCGTTGAGCTTCTCAATCACCACCACGACACGCTTGCCCGCCTGAACCCCCAGCAAAGCGGCTCGCAGGAACGCCTCGTCCTTGAAACCATTGCACAGCAAAAGTGAATTGGGCGCCTGCCGCTGCGCCAGCGCGGCGTATAGCTCCGGCTTCGATCCGCATTCCAGACCACACTGCAGGGGCTCGCTGAGCCGCAGAAACTCCTCGACCACATCCTTGCGTGGATTGACCTTCATCGGAAACACAGGGTAATGCTGACCCTGGTATCCGTACTCGGCGATCGCCGATCGGTAGGCATCCGAGAGGATATGGAGCTGCTTCTGGAGCATCTGGGGGAAGCGCAGAATCAGCGGCAGCTTCATCCCATGCTGCTGGATCAGATGATCGACGATTTCCTTCAGATCGGCTGAATGCTTGCTGTCGGCATTGGGACGCACCACCAAGTGCCCGCGCCGGTTGATATCAAAGTACCCCGCCGACCAATTCTCGACGCCATACACCTGCTGGATGCGCTGAAGGATTTCGTCACTGTTCAATTGTCAGGGACTCCCAAGGGCAAGAGAGGAAAGGAGCCGGTTGGCAGCAAGCGAACCGATACGTTCCGGGAGAATGCAAGGGCACCGCCTGTTCCACCCATCGATTCTGGCAAACCGCTTCAAACCAGAGGGCGGTTCCGCCAGCTTGACTGCGTCCAGCGGTCACCCTGAAATCAGTATATCTCATCTATGGCGAAACGACGCTGAGCCAAAGTGGAATCGTGGTGGTATCCTGCGTGGCAACCCGGGCGGGCGGGTCCGGGGGGCCTGCTGGCTTGGCGACGACGCGGATCGCCTGCTGCAGCGGTCGATCGCTGGTCCATTGCAGCACCACTTTCTTGGCGGAATCCCCTTCATTTTCCGAACGGACCGGAGGGCACTGCATCCCCTCGGGCAACCCTTCGACAGAGATCTCTAGCGGCGTATTCCACCCATCCCGCCGCTCCACCTCCACCGCGATCTCCACCGGTTTTCCCACCTCGCCGCGCACCAGATCCTCGGCCCTGTGGATCCGAAACGATGGTTCGATCGGTAGCACGCTTACCCGAAACAGATGCTCTGCCGAACCATGACCGAATAGGTCGCTGATGCGCAAAGTGACCACGCCGTCGAAGGGGCTTTTCCAGTCGAGTTTCGGATCGCCTTCGACTCCTCCGTCATCCTGCCGCACCAGCCGCTTCCCTTCCGCGTCCCACAACTCCAAAAGACCATCGACGGGCAGGCCCAGCGCCTGACTTTCCAAGTGGATTCGCCACCGGCTTTCTTTGGTGACAGGCCACTGGACCGCCAGACGCTGGTCGGCCAAGCCCAGTTGCCCGCTTAGCATCACTGGGGGTTCGATGGCCTGTGGCAACTGCACGGTCGCCGTCGCTTCCAACCGTCGCGAAGGGTAGGGGAGAAGGTCGGCTGCGAAATGGCTGTAGCCTTCCGCCCAATCGGGATGCCACCGGACCTGGTCGGCCAGCGACTGGGGATCGACTTGCCTGGGGGTCGCGGTGATCGCCTCGGGAAGATTCCATCCCACCGGCTGCACCGAATTGGGATGCGCCTTCGAGAGCGCTAGGGGTAAAACGGCGTCGATCCATGGTCCGGTGGAGATCAGCAGTCGATACACCATCGCCTCCCCCCCCACCAAGCCGATCGTGCTATCGGGATTGGAAGGAAAGCCATAGAGGCGCACCAAGTACTCGCCGGGTTCGGGGGCAATGAAGACTAGCATCGGATCGAGCCCACGGGAGTCGTGATTGCGAGCGACCACTAGGCCTTTGGTGTTCAGTAGTTCCAGGCAGCTATCGAGCGGCGCATCGAGCCCACGATTGGCGATTGCCTGGACCACCAGTTGCTGTCCTGCGGTTAGTGCGACGCGATAGAGATCGACATCGCCACTTTTCTCCAGTCGCCCGGAGACCGCCGCCGGCAGACTGGCGATCGACTGCGCCTCCATCACCCCGTTGTTCGGTTCTGCCTCCAGCACTTCTGGCATGCCGCCGATCATCCAGGGTTTGGCGACCGAGGCGCCTTGGGGGCCGTGCAGTCGAATCGTCACCAGGCCTGGAGGCACTTCCGGTGCGATGGTGACTTCAAAAACACCTTTCGTTTCCTTGGCCACCAGCGCGATGCGGGGATCGGATGCGACGGCCGAGATGGGCCAGTCGGGTAGCGTCCCTTCGGCTTTCAGTTCCAGCGTCGTACCACGCTGGCCGCCGGTGGGAAACCACCGCGCCAGTTCGGGTGGTGCGGCCGAAGAAGGGACTGTGCTGCAAAGCACGATCGCTGTGACGACCTGCCACCAGAGCCATTTCCTCGAAAGGCCTGGAACGGTGGGGACGGCAGCGCTTCGCATGGGTACCGCGTCCAGAAGGGTACGGAATGCCCATTCCAAACAGATCCGCGCAGCGTTCGGGGAAGCGTCGGTTTGGGTTCCGATTTGCACATCCTTCGCATCGATCAAATGGCGCGGGGCATTGGCCGCAACGCGGCCAAATACGAAAGCCCAGGGTAACGCACTGGGTTCGAAGGGCAACGCCCTGGGGGGGATGAGTCGTCGCATCACCCCATCAGTTCGCTGATCGGGGTGGAGTCGCTGACCAGGTGGACGGGGCGACCTTCCAGGGTGTGGTAGATCTTGCCTGGGTCGATGCCCATTTTGCGGTAGACGGTCGAGACGAAATTTTCGGGTCCAAGGACGCGCTGGACGGCCGAGTGCCCCTGACTGTCGGTGGCACCGATCACCTGGCCACCGGGAGTTCCACCACCGGCGAAGAGGATCGACATGGCATTGGCCCAGTGGTCTCTTCCTGCCAGCGTTTGGCCGGGCAGGGTGCTGATTTTGGGGGTGCGGCCGAACTCGCCTAGCGCGATCACCATGGTGGTCTCTAACAAACCACGCGAATCGAGATCGCTGATCAGGGTGGCGACGGTTTGATCCCATTCGGGAAGCCGTTTTTTGAGCGCGCCGAAGAGGTCGGAGTGGTGGTCCCATCCGCCATCATAAAGCGTCACGAAGGGAACTCCCGCCTCGACCAGTCGCCGAGCCAGCAGGGCTCGCTGACCGAATCCGTTGCGGCCATAGGCATCGCGGAGCGCGTCGGGTTCCTGATCGATATCAAACGCTGCCTGCGCTTGCGGCGTGGTCACCAGATCGACCCCCTTCTGGACGTGGCTGTCGAGCGCGACCACGGGATCGGCGACGGCAGGGGCGTCGAAGCGCGGCATGCGATCGACCAGCTTCCTCAGATCGCGGCGGGAGGTGAAGCGAGTGCCATCGATACCGGAGGGGAGTTCGACATCCCGAACGCGAAATCCCTTGCTATTGGGATCGCCGCCGACCACAAACGGTGCGTACGAAGCGCCGAGAAAATTTGGCCCCCCCGAGCGGCTCATGCTGGGCATGCTGAAGTAGGCAGGCAGTCCATGAGGTGCGCGGCGTTCGTAGGCGGCAACCGATCCCAGGCTGGGATGGAAGCTGACGAAGGCCCCGCAGCCGACCGGGATGCGCGGCGGCGCGCCGGTCATCATGTAGTGATTCCCCGCGCCGTGGTTCCCCTGGTTGTGGCAGACCGACCGAATGATCGCGTACTTGTCGGCCATCGCCGCCAGCTTGGGAAGATGCTCGCTGATCTGAATCCCCGGGACGATGGTGGAGATGGGGCGAAACTCCCCGCGAATCTCCGAGGGCGCATCGGGCTTGGGATCGAACGTCTCGAAGTGAGTGGGACCGCCATCCATCCAGATCAGAATGCAGCTGGAGGGTTTGCGGGAGGTATCCAGTTGGCCCTCGGAGGCGCACAGCTGGCGCATCCTCAGCAGCTCGGTAAAGCTGCCGCCGGCCAATCCGCCAACTCCCAGCTTCAACAGGTCGCGTCGCCTCATCGCATCTCCCTCCCTTGCTTGCATCGTTCCGTTGAGTTCGGTTCTCGGTACGATTCTTCGGTCAATCTTTGTAAAGGAATTCTGGTGTATTGAGCAACGACCACGCATAGTCTTCGATCCACTTGGCTCGGTCCTGCCCGGATGCCTGGAAGTCGGCTACCAGAGCCGTAACCTCTTCGGGGCTTGGCCTTCGACTCCAGCACCGCAGCGACAACTCCTCGATGATCGATTCGATCGATCGGGGGCTTTTTGCCAGTTGTCGGCATCGGCCCTGCTCATCGGCGAACCGATTTTGGATTCCTGGTGCATTCATCAGATGGAGTGCCTGCACCACCGTCGCTTCCGATTCACGCGAACAGGGAGGATCCTGATTGGGATCAGGTCGGCCAAAGGCATCCAGCAGTTCCGAATCGCTGCGAAACGTCCAAATCTGCATGGCCCGAGAACCGCTCGGCATGCCAGCGTAGGAGACCGGTCGGTCCAGGATGTCGCTGACCGCGTCGGCCAGCACTTCGGCTCGCAAACGCTGGCGATAATGCCGGGAGTAATTGCGGCGATCGGCGACGTTGGTGGCATTGGGCTGGGAGGAGAGTCGATAGAGTCGACTGCTGACCAGGGTGCGCAGCAACGTCTTTTGGTCGTAACCACTTTCGCGCAAATGATCGGCCAGTTTGGCCAGCAGTTCTGGATGGCTGGGAGGGTTGGTAGCTCGCATGTCATCGACCGGATCGACCAGCCCCATCCCAAAGAGGTGGGCCCAGATACGGTTGACTGCTGCCTGAGCGAAGTAGGGGTTCTCTGGTTGTTTCAGCCAATCCATCAGCTTGGCCCTAGGATCTTCCCCTTCGGCCAACTGCAGCGGTTCGGAGAGAAGTGGCGTTGGTCCCAAGGACTCTCCAGTCAGCGGATGCTTGGTGGCTCCCTCGGATTTCACCCATACCATCTCCTCACCGCCGGAGATCGGAGGCGACAGGCCTGTTCCCTTGTAGCCGACTCGCGAGAAGAACGACGCGAGCCCATAAAAGTCCTTTTGACCGTAGACCTCAAAGGGATGCTGGTGGCATTTGGCGCACTCCAGGCGAACCCCTAGGAAAAGCTGACTGACCATGGTGGTGATTTCTTCTGGTTCGCGGCGATCGCGAAAAACCGTCACCGCACCGTACTTCCAATTGCTTCCCTTAGCGGTCAGAAGATCGCTCACCCAGCGATCGTAGGGCAGATTTTGGCGAAATACCTCCCGCAGCCACGCATCCAGCCAGAAGGTAGCCTTGATGCCGACGCGGTAGGGATTGGGGCGGAGCAGATCGGCCCATTGATTGGCCCAGTAGTCGGCGTACTCAGGCTGTGCCAAGTAGTGATCGATCCACTCGGGCAGCTTCTCCTCGGCGGTCCGAGCATCATCTAGCCAGCGCGTCGCTTCGTCGAGACTTGGGAGCCGTCCGATCAAGTCGATCGAAAGGCGACGCAGCAGCTGCGAGTCGCTGGCCGGCGCGCTGGGCTCCAAACGCAGCTCGCGGAACTTCTCCGCCTGCATCTGGTCGATCCAAGAAGGACTCGACTGGAGCAGCGTCAGGCTGGCCGGGTCGAAAGGGGCCGGCTGGGGAATGGCAGTGCTCCAGGTGGCGATGCGGCCCATGAAACGAGCCATGATCGTCGCTTCGCCAGGATGCACGCTGGCTTGGATCTTCCCATCGGAGGCAACCGACACGATGGCCGGTTCGTTGGACTGGTAAGCGCTGATCGGCGTCACCTCCCGCTCACTACCGTCGCTGTAGATCGCGATCACCGACAGCTCGATCGACTCTTCCGGTTGCATGGAACGCGGAGGCGGCTCGATACGGAGCCCCGAAATGGTCGGGTCTTCTGGTGAGGTGCGAGGCATCCCCGCCTCCAGCCATCTGCGGATCGTCTGCCAGTCCTCGCCGTAAGGTTCCAGCTTGACGCCACCCCCGTGAGGCTGCAGGCCGGCCCCCTTAACCAGCAAAAGGCTTTGATCGGGTGCTGCGGGGAACAAGCGGCGGCCTCGCCCCTCCTCGACGATGGCGCGGTAATCCCAATCGGCATCGAATCCCAGCAGCGAAAGGGAGAATCCATTCTGACCTCGCGACTTGCCATGGCAGGGTCCCGAGTTGCATCCCCGAGCCGTCAGGATGGGCTGAATATCGAGTTCAAACTTTGGGACGCGGGCATCCCGCGACGGTTCCTCACCCTGAAGCAAAGGTTGGGAGCACAGCACGCAAAGAACCGCAGCGGTCCAGGCCAGGAGAAAGGCGAAGGAATTTCTACTCTGCTCGATTGGCATGGCCGCCTGCCCCAAGCCGCTAGAGATCGGATTGGCGATGGATCGCATCATCGAAGGTACCGGGGCGGGAGGGGGCGGGAGATTCCAGTTCGACGCTTCGTCTCCCAGGCGACAGGGCAGGCAGGATCGCCGTGGGCTTTTTATTCTAGTCGGAAGCGGGAAGTCAATTCCACCGGTCCGGACCAAAAGGCCATGAGTTGCCTAACTTCTGGCGGCCGCTGGACAAAAAAAGCCCCGGGGTTTTACCCGGGGCTCTTCAATCTTTGATTTCAAGCTTCGGCTGCCAGCGGCATTCGAGCAGCCTTAGGCGCGACGTCGCCGAGCGGCACCAATCGCCCCCAAAGCCAGGATCAACAGGGAGGTGGAGGCAGGTTCAGGAACGGTGTTGATCACGTCGAATCCGAGCGAATGGAGATACTGACCATCATTCGCCAAAGTCAGAATACCCGACTGCTGCAGAAGCCGACCGAGAGTTTCTCCATTGGTTCCCGGGAATGCGCTAGTTGTCGACGTGTAGACCCACTCGATCTGCTTGGCCGTAGTCGCCACATTAATCCCCTCGACAACCACCCAGTAGGTCGTGGCTCCTGGGAGATAAAGAG
>Ga0315902_10000333_pt1 | contig 80589 bp, 55 predicted proteins | sample LakEriMetagenome_9_FD_203523 | JGI IMG/M metagenome (GOLD analysis project Ga0315902, IMG submission 203523) | Freshwater fungal communities from buoy surface, Lake Erie, Ohio, United States - Buoy 12 MA117 | ecosystem: Environmental > Aquatic > Freshwater > Lake > Lake biofilm | place: USA... | reverse complement strand
CTTTTGCGAAGTTAGCTGTCTATCTAGCGTCACATCGGCGTAAGGCCGCAGTGCGTGCATAGCCCAGAGGGCCATCTCACGGGCGACTGAAAATAGCAGCATTCAATAGGTGCCACCCACCGTTTGCGATGGGTGGGTGGCACCTATTGTGGGAATTGCATGCTTTTGGTTCGTTGCTTCGATGAGTGCTAAGGGATCCCAGCGGTTTGGTCGCCATAGATAGCACTAACAATCTGTTTGGGTCGGGGAGATCGAATCAAGTTTGCCGGTCCCGGAGAATTTTCCGAAAAAGATGAATCTCCGGACAAAAGCAGGTCGATGAAAGATCCAGAGAAGCCATCGATTCGGCGCGATGGCACGCGGAAGGGCGATGGCCATTCTGCACCAAAACTCCTTAGTCCCTGCATGGAATGGATCAGCCGTGAACCGAATGACTGCCTCCCTGACGCTCGCCCTCTTCACCGCGACCGGATGGGCGTTCGCTCAACAGCCTCCCACCACCAAATCCACCCGATCAGCAGGCATCACGACCAAAAGTGTCGCTGCCCGAGGGAGTGGACAAGGTCCGCGGGTCGCCAGCAGCAAGACAACCGGAACCGGCAGACCTGCTGGTCAGCCGGTTCGACGCGCTTCGGCCATGCAGGAGGTAATCCAGGAAGGAGTCCTCCATGAAGGCCCCATCTCTGATGGGATCGTTCATGAAGGCACTTCGGTTCATGGTCACCCCTACGAACATGGTGAGGTCGTTTACGACGAAGGAAGCATTCTCCACAGCGGTCCAATCTCCTTGAGTGGTGGCTGTTCGGATGGTTCCTGCGGGGATTGCAGTTCCTGTAGCGTCGGCTCCGGCATCGATTGCGGAATTGGCCCCTGTACGACTTGCCTTCAGCCGACGCGGCTATGCATTTGCCTGCCTGCCCACGGATGGGTCCAACTGGATTACCTCATGTGGTGGCAGAACGGTGCTTATCTGCCTCCAATGGCCGTCACAGGTTCCGGGACTGGAATCCCCAACCTGGCCACCGGTACGGTGCTCTATGGAGACGGAGCCGATACTGATGCCGATACGATGTTCAATGAACGACGTAGCGGCGGAAGACTGCGATTCGGCTGGGGATTGGCTCGCTTTCCCGGCATCGGAATCCAGGGGGAATACATCGGTCTGGCGGACAACACCGAGTTGTTTGAAGTGATTTCCAACGGCAGCCCCACCCTGGGTGTCCCTTACCTGAACGCCACCACTGGCAACGAACAGATGCTTGGCGTCGCGTTTCGGCCAGCCAACGCCCAACTCCCCCACGTTGGCTCCATTCGCGTCGATGGCACCAGCAGCTTCGAAGGAGGATCGTTCCACTTCAATCGACTGCTCTGTTGCAACACCTCTTGTGCTCCCGCATGGTGGGGATGCGAGTCGGTTCCGGTCCAAAGCAAATGGCTTGGTTTGCTCGGGTACCGCTACCTCCAATTGGACGAGAGCCTTTCGATGCAGTTCAATGTCAACTCCCCGGCATCTCCCAACGGCCTCAATTTCTCGCAGACCACCCTCGATCAATTCACCACAAGGAACCAGTTCAACGGTCCAGACTGGGGAATCCAATGGAGTGGTCGACGGGGTTACTGGTCGATGGACCTGCTGATGAGAACCGCCATGGGGGTCAATCGCCAGGTGGTTTCGATCGATGGAAGCAGCACCCACATCAGCAATGGTCCACCCGCGGTCACCACCAACTACGACAGCGGGCTGTTCGCCACCACCACCAACGAAGGCAACTACAGCCGTAGCCGCTTCGCCGTGATCCCTGAACTGGGCATGACCGTCGGATACCAGTTGACCGAAAGGTGCCGATTCAATGTCGGATACACCTTCATCTACTGGAGCAGTATCGTTCGACCGGGGGATCAGATCGACCGAGAGCTGAACCCGGCAAACATCCCCGCGATTATCAACAGAAACGTCACAACCCCCACCAACCCACGAAAACCGAATTTCGACTTTGTGGAATCCGATTACTGGGTGCAGGGGCTGAGTCTAGGAATGGACTACCGCTGGTAACGGATCACCTCCCCGTTTGCAATTCCTAAGGAATCCTGCGACGAGGCGACCCGGCAGCTCCACTCAGGGCTGTCGGGTCGCCTTTTTTTTGGCGCCGACGAAACCTGCGGGTATCAGACAAATTGCGTACATTGGTGAGACTTTACGGGCAACTGGGCCACAAACCTTAGGTTCTATCGAGTCTCTGGCTGACGGAAGGCAACCATTGTTGCCCCCATTGCCAGGCCCGCTCATAGCACCTCCAGCAGGTTGCGGTACCGGCGGCCGTCGTTGCGAGAAAACGCATCGATCCAAAATCCAAGCGATGCAGAGGCGCCCACGATGTCATCCTTCCTGTCTCGATTGCTGCAACGAACTTTTCGCCCCCGAGCCGAGCGCCAACAAGCCGAGGCGCGCCGCCGCCTGAGGATGGAACTTCTGGAAGGCCGCCAGATGATGGCCGGTGACCTTGGAGTCATCAACGGAACGGTCTACAACGACCTAACCGACAACGGCATCGATGCCTCGGATCCGAGACTTTCGGGTATCCAACTGACGCTGTTCCGAGACGGCGGCAACGGCAACTTCGACAACGGCGGGGCCGATGACACTCAGGTCGCCACCCAGACCACCAACGCTCAAGGGTTCTATAACTTCAGCGGGCTGACCGCCGGCACCTACTTCGTCCGCCAGTCTGCTGCATCCGGCCTGATCCAGCGCCCCAGCCAGACCGTCCAGCAAGTGATTGTCACTCCGGCCCAGGCAGACGGAAGCATCGGTGTCCTGCTCGACTCCTTCAACGAAGGCCAGCAGATCGCCGCCGCCAGGGTAGGAGGACCGACTCCCGTCAGCAACTTCCTGGCCGTTGCGGGAATCGCTGGGGGCGAGCGTGACATTTTTGCGGATGCCACCGGGGGTATCACCGGCGATCAGGTGGAAATCCGCGTCGACAACGAGAATGTCGCTGACCTGCTTGCCTTCTCCTCCGACGCGGGAACCACCGGCGTGCGTTCCGTGGTGTGGGATGGCGCCGACGGCAATGCGGTCGCCATCGACTCGACGACTGGTCTAGGCGGCATCAATCTGACGGCCAATGGTGCCACTGGCTTTCGTATGAAGATCGGTACCGACATCGCATCCAATGTCATCTTGCGCGTATTCAGCGGCCCCAACAACGCGTCGATCGCGACAGTAGCCATGCCGGTCACTCCTGGCGGACTAGCCACTGGAACGCTCTTCATTCCCTTTTCCAGCTTCACGAATCTGAACGGATCCGGCGCCAGTTTCACCAGCGTGCGTGCGATCCAGATGGAGTTCGACGGCGCGGCGGCTGCCGATGGACAGGTTGACTTCATCGAAACAGCTGGGTCAACCGCCCAGGTCGTCAACTTCGCCAACCTCCAGCCCCTATCGCTGGGAGGCACCGTGTGGAGAGACACCAACAACAACAGCTTGCTGGACAGTGGGGAAAGCGGCATCAACAACGTCACGCTGCAGCTCTATTCCGACACCAACAATAATGGCACCATCCAGATCGGTACCGATACTCTGGTCGGCACCACCACCAGTGTTTCCAACGGCACCTATCAGTTCCTGAACCTATTCCCTGGCACCTACCTGGTGCTGATCCCGATCTCGCAACTGGGAACAGGTCAGCCTCTAGCCGGCCTGAACCCCAGCAGTGTGGTAGCCAATCCAGAGAACAATGTCGATGGAGACAATAACGGAGCGTTGATCGCTGGTGTCGGTGTGGCGACCACCGCCATCGTTCTTGCGGCGGGAGCTGAATCGACCACCGATGGCGACACCAACTCCAACACGAATTTGACGGTCGACTTCGGCTTCGTCGAACCTCAAAATACTTCGGTCGACCTGGCGATCACCAAGTCATCCAACCTCAACCCGGCCATCGCTGGCCAGAACCTCACCTACACGCTCAATGTCGTCAACAACGGTCCCGGAACCGCTTCGGGAATCCGCGTCATCGACAATCTGCCGGATGGCTTCACGGTGATCAATGTCAGCTCCACCAGCGGATCCCAGGTAACTGGCAGCCCACTGGGTGATGTCGTGGTCGATATCCCCTCTCTGGTCAGCGGCCAGTCGGCCATCGTGACCATTGTCGTCGCCGTCCCAAGCAGCTACGCGATTTCGCTGGTCAACGAAGCATCCGTCGGTCTGATCAACAGCAGCGGATTTATCGATACCAACCTGAACAACAACTCCACGACCCTGACGACGCCAGTGGAGCGACGGATCGACCTGGCGGTCACCAAGACGGGAACCCCGAACCCACTTTCGCTCGGACAGACGCTCACCTACACCGTCAACTTCGTCAACGACGGACCATCGGATGCATCCCAGGTTCGCATCGTCGACAACATCCCCGACGGTCTGAAATTCACGACGATCACCGGAACGATCGATGGGGTCGCGATCCCCTCCAGCGCCTTCACGATCCCGGCAACCGCACAGGATGACAACGCTGCCAACAACGACGATATCTTGATTCAGATTGGCAACCTCACACGAGGCACTACCGGTTCAATCACCCTCACTGCGGTCATCCTGCCCGGTATCCAAAGCAGCATCAGCAATGTCGCCACCATCAGCACGACGGCGACCGGACTGATCGAGGCGAACGCCAATAACAATCAGGCGACTGCAAACACCACGGTCAATGCATCGGCCAACTTCGTCATCACCAAAGTCGGCAGCCCCTCGGCAGTCAATGCCGGTGGCAATTTGGTCTACACCATCGACGTCACCAACAACGGTCCCGCTGATGCCACCAATGTAGTCATCGCCGATAACATCCCCGATGGCATCCAGGTCCTCGCCTCCAATGTCACCGTCACCTTCGCCGGTTCGTCCACTCCCGCTGTGGTTGTGCCTCCATCGGCCAGCGATACCATCGCCAACAACCCGGACAACATTACCATCTCCATCCCATCGATGGTGCGCAACAGCGGTGGCACCAACAACCCCACACCCGGCTCTACGGCTCGCGTGGTGATCACCGCTCGCGTCCTCCCCGAAACGCGTGGTTCGCTGGTCAATCAAGCCAGCGTCGCTGCGACCGAAGCCCAGAGTTCGGTGTCCAGCACAGCCACCACCACGGTCAACAACCAAGTCGACCTGGCGATCACCAAGATCGACCTGGCCGATCCGGTTGTCACCGGCAGCACGCTCAGCTACACGCTGACGGTCACCAACGTCGGAAGCTCCACCGCCAACAATGTTCGAATCACTGACCTCCTTCCCAACCAACTGGCCTTCGTATCGGGATCGACCTCCACAGGTGGCTCGGTCACCAACATCAATGGAACCCTCACAGCCAACATCGGCACGCTACCTCCAGGTGGATCGGCCACGGTGACGATCAACACCACTGTCCAGTCGACCACCCCAGGCATCATCACCAACACGGCAACCGTAGCAGCCGATGAGGTCGATTCCAACACCAGCAACAACAGTGCAACGGCAACCACCACTCTAGAAAGCCTTCGGGTTATCTCCGGAAAGGTGTTCCTCGACCAGAATTATTCCCGAACGCTGGATGGAGGCGATCCTGGGATCCCCAGTGTCGGACTGACGCTTTTCCGACTGGATGGCGGCAACCGCACCCAAGTCGCACAGACCAACTCCGACTCCGCAGGCAACTACCAGTTTGGCGGACTGACGCGCGGAGCCTACGAGATCGAGCAGAACGCATCGAACCGCACGTTCCAGGGAAGTCCGATCGTCGATGGAACGCAGGATCTTCCTGGCTTCGGTGGCACACTGATCGCCAACAATCGCATTCGCGTCGACATCACCTCGGCTGACTCGCCGAACAACAATTTCCTCTGGTACCAAGTCAGCTGGTACCTCTGCGGTGACGATGCCCCAGCCTTTGTTTGATCGGCCCTGATCCTTCCAAAGGTTTCGCTTCACCCAAAGGCAGCGCCGCGGCGCTGCCTTTTTTATTGGTCGGACCGATGTAAAAAGGTTCCACCTGGGATTCTTGCAGGCGGTGACTCAAAAAAGCCAAGGATTGCGCTTCTATGGTTTGACGCCAACCAAATGAGAGGTGGTCATTTGGCTGACAAGCGGGGAAGTTTTTGCCTCGTGATGGCTCTCTTGATCGGGTATGGGAGTCGGTTGGTCTCACGCGAAGAAAGAAAAGACGCAGATCGCTCGTCAGCACAGGACGACCTTTTCCATGCGCCATTCGAACTTTCCATTCGATTGGTAGCTAAAGTCTACAGCCCACGGAAAAAATCGACTGGATATCCAAGCAAGAAGCGCAAATGGGACTGGGTTCTCCATGGCTTCGCGGCTTCGCATGAACCAAGAAGGGAGTTGCAAGAAGTCGCAAAACGTCATGACGGACGAACAACCCACCCCTCTGGGAGTTTCCTGCATCGCGATGGAATTCGTTGCAGCCGTTCGATCTGCCCTTTGAAGGTCACCGGATGGCATGTTCTGTGATGCGAGAATCAGGCTGTACTGGACTTGTGGCAACCTTCGATAGCAGTAGCGACGGTCACCCACCGCTTCGTCGCATCATGTCGACTCATCTAACTTCAGCATCGGACTTTTGGAGGAACTCCCCTTACGGGTCGATCGACCACTCCGCGCTTTTGCAGAAGTGGACTGGCTGGGTGGAGCGCTGACGCGAGGATCGGCGGCGCCTGCCAGCGGGTCACCCGACCTTGTCCCACCAAGTCGCTCATTGCCCTGCCGCGCATAGTCTTCCGACAATTCGAAGCCGATCGGCTCTCTGCCCAATTTCCGAGCCACGACCAGCGTGGATCCACTGCCGCCGAATGGATCCAGCACTACCTCTCCTGGCTTGCTGGAAACCAAAATGATCCTCGCCAAAAGCTGCTCGGGCATCTGGCATCCATGAAAGCCAGCCCGCTCCTTGAACGTCCCAGCGACTCGTGAAAAATACCATGTATCTTCTTCGGCTGAAAACGACTCCGGGATATCCTGAGGCCTCAGGATCCATGTGTCATCCGGGACTCTCCCCGCCGCATTGGCTCGTTTGTCGGCATAAACCATCTGACGCGCCGAAGGAACGCGGATGGCGCTATCTTCAAAGGTGAAGTGCTGAGGATCCTTCACGAAATGAAACAAGTGCGCGTGCGATCGCGTGAACTTCTTTTTGCAGTGAACTCCAAAGGTGTAGTACCAGATCACCCAGCTGCGGCAATGGAATCCCAGTTTCTGGGACTCAATTTTCAGCTCGGCAGCGTACTCATCCCCGATCGCCAACCAGAACGCTCCGGTTGGTTTCAGTACCCGGTGCACCTGCCCGATCCAGCGCCGGCACCATTCCAGGTACGCTTCCTGCTCTTTTTTGTCATCGTAGACGTCGTAGCGATACCCGATATTGAAAGGAGGATCGGCAAACGCCAGATCGATCTGGCCTTCTGGAAGCGACGCCATCCCCTCGATGCAGTCACCCCAGTGGATCTTCCCGACCGGCAACTCGCTGGGATTGGCCATCAAACGACCCCTGATTCCAATAAAAATTCCCTACCACGCCGCTTTGGGAAATCAGCCATGGCGTCACGCGTTGAAGTGCTTCATGATACCATGCGATGGGACGCGCATTCGTGCGACCCTCTCATCGCATCTTGCAACCAGAACGCCTCAGGAGCCTTCGTCATGGACCCTGTTTCTCGCCGGCATTGGATGGGAATCGCCTGCGGAGTCGTTGCCACTGCAACTCGACCTCTCTGGTCTCAGGATTCTGCAGCCCCTTCCAAAGCGACCGACTGGATCCAATTGTTCAACGGGAAAGATCTCTCTGGCTGGACCCCGAAGATTCGATACCTGCCTTTGGGAGAGGATCCCAAACGGACCTTCCGTGTGGAGGACGGACTACTGCGAGTCGTCTACGACGGGTACGACAAGTTCGATGAGACCTTTGGGCACCTCTTCTACAAGGATTCGTTCTCCCACTACCGACTGCGCGCCGAGTACCGCTTCGTCGGCCAACAGGTTCCTGGAGGGCCCGGCTGGGCAATCCGCAACAGTGGGCTGATGCTGCACGGGGAACAGCCGGAGACGATGACAAAGGATCAGGATTTTCCAGCATCGATCGAAGTCCAATTGCTGGGCGGGGACGGCAAGAACGCTCGTACTACCGCCAACCTCTGCACCCCCGGAACTCATGTGGAAATGAATGGCAAGCTGGTGACGCGCCACTGCTCCAGTTCCACCTCCCCCACCTTTCACGGCGAAGGCTGGGTGACGGCAGAGATCGAAGTGCGAGGCAACGAGATGATTCGACACTGGATCGATGGCAAAGCGGTGCTGGAGTACCAGCGTCCCCAACTGGATCCGGGCGATCCCCATGCGAAACAGCTGGCCGATCAAGCCGGTACAGTGCAGCTGACTGGGGGCACGATTTCGGTGCAGTCGGAGAGTCACCCAGTCGATTTCCGAAAGATTGAATTGCTTCCGCTTTCGCCAAGCTAGGCGATTGCCTTCCGACCTCCATCCGCTAGCACAAACTCTGCTGCACGCCGCAGGTTGCTGGAATACCGAATCGACTGCTCGCTTACCATCGGATCGTCAGACATCTCCCTCGCTAGATCCAGCGCCCGTTTTCGGCAGTCATCCTTCTCCCACCTCCCGATCGCTTCGACCAATCGATCGACCGTCGCATGGCGCCTAGGAAGCCAGTTGCCGCATCCCAAGGCTTCCACCCGAAGCCCGTTGTCGAACTGATCGAAGGCCATCGCCACAATGGTTTGAGGAGTCCCGGTAGCAAGCGCCTGACTAGTAGTCCCCACCCCTCCATGATGCACCAGCCCTTCGCACCGCGGCAGTAGCCAGGAAAGGGGCAGATAGGTCGATGCTGCCACATGGTCGGGTAGTCTTTCGGGGAGATTCCCCTTCGGATTGCTCGACAGCAGCAACGCAGGCCGCTCCAGACGCCGCGCGGCTTCGATCGCCATCCGAAAGTACTCGCTGGCCTGTTCGTTGGCGCTTCCGGGAGCGAAGACGATCGGTCGCCGGGGAGCTGCTGCCAGCCAGCCCTCCAGCCGCTGCTTCTCTGCGGTGTCTTCATTTGGATGATCGTCCAGCAGCGGAAAGCCGAACAGCGGCAAGGGATCGATCGTGTCCGAAGCAGAAGGCGCGAACCAGGAGGGGAACAGTCCTACCGCGCCATCAGGACTTCGCCACCAGCTTCCCAGGACGCTTCGCGCCGACTGAAGGCCAAGCTCCTTCCGCAGCGGCTGCATCGCGCGATTGGCGATGCGATCGATCACACGATCGGCCATGCGAAAGACGATCGGCCGCATCCAGCGAGGACCAAGACATTCCCAGCCTCGCGCCGTCCAGCGCGACGGGGAAGCAACCGATCGCAATAGCGACGGCGCCAGCAGCACGGAGATCATTCGCGTCTTCGGATGAACTTCGCGATAGGTGCGTCCAGCAAAATCGAGGAAGTGAGAGACCAGCATCGTGCGACCTGGAATCACCTGCTGCTCAAGCCAGCGATAATGAGGCAGCAGCGATCGGGAAAAATCGCCACCGAAGATCTGGCGTATTCCGCGCCTCGGGTGCCAAAGATCTGGATGACGAAGCAGCTTCTGAAATTCCTCTTCGCGGATCAACGGGTGAGTCGCTAGGCCAACGGCGCTGGCCAGTTTCAGATACCTCTCCGCCGCCGCAAACACCACCTCCTTGCCGGCTCGACGCAACTCCAGCGCCAACCCAAGCATCGGGTGGACATCCCCAAGCGATCCGGGGGCGGTGACGATCACATCGGCCATCGCTGGCTCCTTTACTTCCCCAAGCCGCCCGCGATTGCAAAAGGGTTGTGGCTACGATTCGTTGTTGCCACCGGTCAAGGCGCGGCGATGCAGATCAACCGCTTGTCGGTGCGGATCAGCAGATGGCTTGCACTGGCCGCCGGGGTCGCTCGCACCACCTCCGCAAGATCGATCGCACCCAGCTTCTCAAACTCACCGTTTGCTGAAAGAATCGTTACCATTCCTTCCTGACTGATCCCGATCAGCTTGTCACCAAGAACCACTGGGGAACTCGATACGTTGCCACCGATCCGTTCGCTCCAAAGCGTCTTTCCGGAAGGCATCTCCAGACAGCTGACAATGCCATTGTCGGCCCAGAGGAAGAGGTGATCGTTGGTGGCGACGGGAGTCGGCACATAGGGCGCTCCCCGCGTCACACGAAATCGCTCGGTGCCCGAACCGGCGGCATCGATCGCCACCAGCACATTGCCGCCCCCTCCCGAGCCTTCGGTGGAGATCAGCATGCCGTGAGTCACCAGAGCGCTGCTGACGACCCGCTTGCTGAACGCTGATCGACTCCATAGCTGCTTGCCAGTCTCCGCATCGATCGCAAAAAATCCGTCCCCCGTGTTGGCTCCCAGCAGCACGGTCCGCCCCTGGCTATCGATCTGCACGCAGGGGGCCCCGTAGCAGACTCGCGTCGCCGTGCGACTGAGCTGCCAACGATCCTGACCGCTGGCAGCATCCAGCGCGATCCAGGTATCTTCCCCTGGCGCAACTCCCTCAGGCAGCTCCTGCGCATCCTGGCTGTTGGCCAGAACCAGTAGCGACCCAACTCGAATCGGCGAACCCCCAAAGCCATGCTGACTGACATACCTCCCCAGATCGCGGCTCCATAGCTCCTTCCCCTCATGGGAAAACGCTTTGACCACCAACTGCTCGGGTGTCGCCCATGCCGCATAGACTCCTGTCTCATCCACGCAGGGAGTGCACGACGCAAAGGAGCTCAATTTGTGGATCGGAAACGATGGGGATGGAAACTCCTCGATCCAGATCGCTTTGCCAGTCGCCAGATCGCCACAGATCAATTGCCGCTTTGCCGTCTGCGGATTGGCGCTCAGCAGATAATAGCGATCCTGCCAAAGGACTGGCGATCCATTGCCTTCTCCTGGCAGATCGATCGACCAGGCAACCTGATCTGGCCGCCATGGCATGGGGACGCGACACTCGGGTAGCCATCCCTGGCCATTGGGTCCGCGAAACCGCGTCCAGGAAGTGGCGTCCATGGATGGCTGGGCGATCGAGCAAGGCGCGACCATGCACCCTACAACCAGCCATGCAACGAACTTCCATGTCGCATGCCGGAACAGGTTTTCTACATCGCGACGGACCATGAGCCATCTCCTATCGAACACCAAAGCGTTCAAGAATTCCGTGTCAATCTGCTAGTGTCTATCCATTGCCCACCCCAATCGCTTGAGTATAACTGCAGGCGACGTCGAAGCAGCAGATGGAGAGGATACGATGGCGATACCGCGATGGCTAGCTAGAGGCCTCTATTGGCCAACACTTGGCTGGAACATGCTGCTGGGCCGCACTCTAAAAGTGCGTCACTGGTGGGACCAGATCGAACCAGGACTTTATCTGGGTGCAGTTCCTCTGCGTCAGGATGTTGCCAGACTGGCAGAACTGGGAATTCGCCGAGTCGTCAACACCTGCGAGGAATTCCAAGGGTGGCCATCGCTCTACCAGCAACATCGCATCGAACAACTTTGGATCCCCACCACCGACTTCCATCCGCCATCGCTGACGCAGATCGACCAGGCGGTCGATTTCATCACCGAGGCAATCAGCCGGCGCGAAGGGGTTTACGTCCACTGCAAGGCGGGCAGGGCCCGCAGCGCAACGGTAGTGCTCTGCTACCTGATGCGCCAGTACGGCATCGACCCCGAGACCGCTCAACAGACCATCCAGGCCAAAAGGCCCCATGTCCTTCCGGTCATCTACCGCCGCGATGTCGTCCAGCAGTTCCATCGGCAGCTGCAAGCTGGTGCCGATGGAACGAATCAAAGCTGAACGTTTTCCCTCTGTCGTCCGGGTCAGGGAATTTCGTTGACAAGTTCCCCACCTGCACGCGTCAGCAGGAACCAGAAGGTCTCCGGATCGATCAGCGGCGAGATGCTTCGCACCGATCCATCCATGAACGCAACGTTCAGCGTGGGAACGCCGTCGTCCAGCCTTGTTCCGGCCAATGGGGCTTCTTCATTAGCAGTCAAATCGATCGGCGCCGTCCAGGGAACCCCCTTCACAGCAGAAGATTCCACCAGAAGGACGGTGTTGGAGAGACCATCGGTCACCTTAGCCAACCTCAATCCCTCTGCGGTAGGCAAGCCAATTCCTGCTTCATCGACATCGTCGTAGGTCTGATAAGCGGTCATGCCGGGTGGCAAAGGCATAGAAGGATGAGCGTAGATGGCAGGCATCTTCTCAAGAAGCTTGATGTTGTGATCGCTGTCCCATGGTTCGTCCAGGTGGAACTCGTTGTAGAGAGCCGCCTCTTCGATGAAGGGAAGAATCGCCACCCGCCAGCTCAAAAGCGGCTTACCCGTTTCTTTTTCGCAGATCGCTCGCGAGGGAAATCTCCTGTAGGCCGATTCATAATTCAACATCGCCAGCATCATCTGCTTGAGATTGTTGGACGACTGCATCCGTCGAGCTGCTTCGCGGGCTGCCTGGACGGCCGGTAGCAACAACCCTACCAGGACCCCCGTCGTCCCGACCCCTCCCATCCCGGCGGTCTGCATCTCCATGACATTCCTTGCCCCTTGCCGACGAGGGCTCATCAGGGCAATCCAGTCCTTCGAGACGCGATCCATGTAGCTTTGCATTGCCTGGGAAGTGCGACTACCATCCTGCATCTCGTTTTCCATCTGCGCCATGAACATTTGGCGCCCTTCGGTCATCAACGTGTTGAGGGCTCCTTCGATCGCTTCCCCTGCTGCGTCATCAGCACCCGCGATCACCACCTGCGTCGTTCCCTCGGACAGCCCTCCTTCCAGGCGCATGGCGATGTAGTCGACATTGGAAGCCAGCACCCCGACCTGCTCGGCCAACTGCGGCGGCATCTGCTGATAGGCCCCTTCGGCGAAGCCTTCCAGCATCGGCCGGAGCGTCTCGAAGGTCACCACCCCCAGCATCGTTTGCTCACCCTGCACCGAACCGACCAATTTGGCCAATTCACCCTGCTTATCCGATCCCTTCAGCATCCGTTTCAAATAGGCTGGCGTTCCCACGAGGTAATGTTTGTCATCCACTTGGTGCAACACCAAATCGATCGGACCTTCAAGTCGCAAGGTGCGGTATCGGAATCCGTCTTTCTCTTGCCACTGATCGTCCATGAAAATCTGAGGATTCAAATCTTCAGGATCGACCGGTTTGTTCAACAACACCCGTGCACCCACCAACGGCACCATGCCAACGGGTCCGATCACCACTTCAACTCGTTCGATCAGCAACGGATTGAATCCGATATTCTCTTCTCCGGCTGCCTGGACAACCTCCAGAGGCAACCACTTTGTGTTACGGTCTTTGAGCAGTTGCTGCGGCCACATCGCAACCATCGCGATGGCATCGGCCGGGATACTCTTGGTATCGACGACAGATGCCTTGGCGATTTCCTGCGCCGCCCCACGGTTGCCGGAGATACAAGCTGCGGCAGTCGCCAGCAACGCACAGACCAGCTTTCCAGCTACAAGTCGCTGCCTGTGGAATCGATACAACCCCATCATCCTGAACATCCTTTGCAAAAAAAGGGAACCACCGAAACGCCACAGGACCCTATTGGACCCCCAATTATCGGGATTTTCAAGGAATTCGATGACGTTTCTCCCACTTTGGATTCCTTCGTTAACCCAGATAGACTGGGAAACCAGTGCAGGCCGTTTTGATTGAGTCGCCTGCCTGTAGGTTATCGCAGCCATTCGGTGAAGCGGGGAGTGATCGCATGCGGCAGGGACTGGCCATTGGAACGGAAGCAGAATTGGTGTGGAAGGTCGGGGCCGAGCATGTGATTGAGTTCGGCGCGGGACGTAGCGGCTTTCGCCCCGAGTCGATCGTGCCAGGAGCGGTCGTTTTCTCGACCCCCAACATGATTTTGCTGATGGAACGAGCGGCCAGGAAGGTGCTGGAACCTTTTCTGGAGCCGCATGAGGAGTCGGTGGGCGCGCAGGTGCATGTCGACCATCTGGCACCAACCCCCCTGGGTGCATCGGTCCGAGGCGTCGCGCGGATCACCAAAATAGAAGGGCGCCTGATCGACTTTGACATCACCGCCTACGACGATCGCGATCAGATCGGTTCGGGCAGCCATCGTCGAGCGATCATCGATCTGAATCGATTTGCGCCGAAGGTAGCCGAGAAAGCCCAGCAGCTTTTCGGCGGACCTGTCGTTCCGATGCGCCAGGTAATCGAAACCCAGGCGCAAATCCCGTCGCTGCCGACGATGGGGATCGAGCTATCTGGGGCGGTGGCAACAGTGACGCTCAAGCGAGCCAACAAGCGGAACGCAGTCAATCAGCAGATGACCAGCGACTTCGAACAGCTCAACGATTGGCTCGCAGGTCGTCTCGATGTTCGCGTCGTCCTGCTGCGATCGGAAGGGGATGTGTTCTGCGCGGGAGATGACATTCCGGAAGTCGGCACCTTGGACCTGACGACCGCCCGCAATTTGAGTCTTCGTCAGGCGCGTACCTATTTGCGATGGGAGCAGTTGCCCCAAGTCTTCATCGCCGTGATTCAGGGACCAGCGATGGGTGGTGGCTGTGTCATGGCATGCGCCTGCGATTTTCGGATTGCATCGCACCGAGCTGTCTTTGGGATGCCAGAGATTGTGTTGGGCTGGCCACCCGGTTACGGAATCGCTCAGTTGACTGCGCTGGTAGGCAAGGGAAGGGCGATGGAGATGTGCGTCGCCAATCGCGTCCTTTCAGCGCAGGAAGCCCACCAGACCGGCTTGGTGACTCGGCTGGTTGCAGGTGGCGTGCTGGAGGCGGAGGCGCGACGCATGGCCCAGCAGCTGATCGCACTCCCTGCCGAGGCGATGCGGGAGACCAAGCGATTGATTCATGCGGATGAAGGGCTGCAACCCAAGTCGGCCTACTTGACCGATACGGAAGCTTACATCCGTTGCCTGGAGCTGCCTGACGCCCGCGAAGGAATCGATGCCTTCGTCGAGAAAAGGCCGCCGAAATTCTCTGGTAAGTAACATGGGTGCAGGGAAAGAATCATGGCATTATCGAAGCAACCTCGGCGATCTCCCTCGCCATTTGAAGGATCGCCCAGCCACTCAGCAGAGACCTCCAATGGACCGTCCGAGCGACAAGAGGGGAGGAACCAGGGGTTCTTTCGAGATGCTCGATTTCTGCCGATTCGCCTAGCGATCCTTTTAATGATCGCCCTGCCTCTTGGCTGGTTCGCTTGGCAGCGATGGGAATCTTCGCGGTCGCTGGCAACCATCCGTTCAGCCATCGCTCGTTTTGACGACCGACTCGGGATCGATTCGCTCGATCGATACGAGTCAAGATTTGGAAAAAGTGGCCAGACTCTATCGCTCCGTGCACGGGTGGCGCGGCACGCAAGACGCTATGAAGAGCTTCAGCGATTTGCAGACAGTGCATTGCGCGCCGGCGCACCGGCATCGATGGTGGAACGCGAACGGCAGTTGGCCGATGCACAAAGCGGATTCTTCGATGCCATTCCCCTCAGCATCGCTCAGATGCTGGAAACGTCAGGAGAAGAATTCCCAGAGGTTGCGGCGGCGATCGGTCAGGGGTTGTTGATCCAATTGAAGTTTGAAGAGCTGGGTAAACTGGTTGATCTGTGGCAGCGATACGATCCCAAAGCTCCGATGCCATTGGTACTCCAGGCAATGATCGATCAGCACCAACAGCAATGGGGTGCTGCACGGCAGAAGTTGGAGCAGGCTCTGCAACTCGACAGCGACTTCCTTCCCGCCAAGCTCGCTCTCGCCGAGTCCTTCCAGCAGCTTAACCAACCAGAAGAGGCAGCGTCCCTGTACCGCCAGCTGATGCCTCGTTTGATCGATACCCAGGAGGCCTCCTGGGGGTTGGCACAGGCGCTGGTAGGAAGCGGCCAGACCGAGGAGGCGATCGCCTGCATGAAGCAGTCACTGGAGGCTCATCCCAGGCAGTTTGAGATGGCGCTACTTTTGGGGAAGACACAGCTGCAGTCAGGTCAAACGGAAGAGGCGCTCCAGACTCTGCTCCCCTGGTCCAGAACTTGGCCTGAAGATGTCGAACTTAACTGCGCGATCGGCCAGGCATTGCAGCAGCAGGGAGACGATCAGCAGGCAGATGGCTACCTGGCCCGCACCGCGGAGGGCCGGGAACGACTGAAAATGCTGGACGGGATGATCCAACAGGCTCAGCAACGTCCCCAGGAAGCGGCTCCCAGGCAGCAGGTAGGGAGGCTTCTGATGCGGCTGAAGAATCGCGAGGAGGGAAGATTCTGGTTGGAGTCGGCGCTGCAGCGAGATCCTGACGCAGTCCTGGTTCACGAAGAATTGGCCAACTACTACGAGTCGATTGGCGATGCGGCACGAGTCCGTTTTCATCGCAGGCGGATCGACGAAATCACGAATTCGACCAAAAAACCTTGACATCTCCCTTTCGGAACCACTTTAATGGAGGGAGTTTGTTTTGGGGGACTAGAGGCACCCCCAAACCCCGGTTGTTCCATCCCTTGCATCTACCGAACCCGACTCGCAGGGCTCGGTATCGCCGGGAACGCCTCTCATGCTTTTCTCCAAAAAGTATCGGGCAGGGTCGAAGCACTTTGCCATCTGGTTGCTTGGCCTTGCGGTGACATCCTCGTTCGCCTGTCGTCGAGAGCCCGCCGTTCCGCAGGTCCATGACTCCAAGAAGACTCGAACGCTGACGATGGAATCCCCCCCTTCCTCCAGCAGCGAGGCGACCGGGACGCTGCGTTTTATCGATCGACGCACCGAATCGGGGATCGACCATATTGCCCAGGATGGAGAGGATGCGAAGGTCTACAGCATCGAGGAGTCGGTCGGTAGTGGGGTGGCAGCCTGTGATTTCGATCGCGATGGTCGCGTTGATCTGATCTATGCCGGAGGAGGCACCTGGGATCCCGCTGCTCAAGCGGAAAGAGGAGCCCCCTCAAAGCTCTATCGCGCTACGGAGGATTTTCAGTTTCAGGAGGTGACCGACGCAGCGAGGCTGGATACATCTCATCAGTGGAGTCGAGCCCTTGCGGCAGGTGATTATGATGGCGACGGGTTCTCCGATCTCCTGATCACCAGTTGGTCTGGATTGCAGTTGCTGCTCAATTGTGGCGATGGCACCTTCCAGCGGGCGACTTCGTTCGCCAATCTGGAGTCCATGCCAGGGGGTACCAGCGCAGCCTGGGCAGATGCGGATGGCGATGGACTGATCGATCTCTACGTCGCTCGATACACCCAGTGGTCTTTCTCACACAATCCACCCTGCGTCACCCAAGCAGGCGTTCGGGACCTGTGTGGGCCTCGAGATTTTCAGGGACGCACCGATTCGCTTCTGATCAGCGATGGATCAGGAGCGTTGCGCGAGGATCGAGAGCGATTTCCACTGCAGCCTCACGGACGTGGCCTAGGGGTGCTGGCGGCCGATCTGGATGGAGACCGTCGGATCGAGTGGTTTGTATCGAATGACGAAGAACCGAATTTTCTATACCGCTTCGATCCTCAGAAAGGATTGGTGGAAACCGCGCTGCGTTGTGGCGTCGCTCTGGACGATTCCGGTTCGCCAGATGGCAATATGGGCATTGCCTTGGGCGACTTCAATCAGGATGGTCGATTCGATCTATTTGTCACTCACTATGAAACCGAGACACAGGGCCTGTATCGCAATACCGGACGACTTCGATTCGCGCACGCCTCGCGCAGTTCGCGAATCCAGACGATCGGAAACCAATTCGTCGGCTGGGGAACTGCATTCTGTGACTTCGATCTCGACGGAGATGAAGATCTTGTGTTCGTCAATGGTCATGTGCTCCGCCAGACTGGGATGTCGCCTTGGAAGCAGAGGGCAATGCTGCTGGAAAATCGCGTCGGCGCTTTTTACCCTGTCGACAGGGAAGAGGCGTTCCCAACCACAAGTGCTTCTGCTCGCGGTCTTGTGATCGCCGATTTCAACCGAGATGGCCGACCCGATGTGGCAACGAGCCACCTCCAGGATCAACCGATGCTGCTTGCAAACCATTCCTCACCCCAAGGTCAATGGCTCGCCGTCGAGCTGGTAGGTACCCGAAGCAGCCGTGACCCCATAGGAACGTCGGTTCAATTGAAGGCAGGCGACTACTCCTGCTGGCGGCAACTGGCAGGCGGGGGAAGCTATCTTTCAACCCATGAGAAAGTCCTGTGGCTTTCGGTCCCCGACCCGGCACCCGAAGAAGGTCTCCTGGAAGTCCGCTGGCCTTCGGGAGTCGATCAGTCGGTGCGTATCGACCGATGGAATCAGCGACTTCTGGTGGTCGAAACCTCTACGCAGCAGGACGCATCGATTCCAGACAGTTCCAAGTGATGGGCTCTGTTTGCCTAGAGACTCAGCATCACGGCGTCTTCGCCAACGTCTTCGCCCAGATCGTGTCCATAGAAAAGACGTCCCACTGTCTTGGAGGCCATCAACAGATAGTTTCTTCGAAACCGGTTCTCGTCGATCTCGGTCGCCGGCATGCCACTCTTGGGAAAGGTGTACGTGCCCAATTGCTTGGCGTATACCTCCTTGCCTCCCGACTCCATCTCATACACCTTCACCGACAGATCCGATTTGCCTCGGTAGAGTGTCTGACCTTCCCTCAGCTTCAGGTTCTGCATCTCGACCACCAGGACGTAATCTACCTTCAGCCCCTTGCCCAGTTCGGCAAAGCCTTTCGATTCGATCGAATCGGTCGCATTCCACTGGTCAATCGCTTCCTGGCTTACCAACTCCACCTCTTTGATTTTCTGCTCGAACAATACCCGCAGATTGCGGGCCATCAGAATCCCGTTGGCATCAGCTCCTATGCCTTCGTCGGTGGCACACACCACGGCCACCTTTTTTCCTTTGAACTTCCCGAACTCCGGTGGCACGTCGTAGCCACGAAACGCGTTGATCAGATTGGCCGTCAGCTTGACGCATCCCAACTGAGGCACCATCAGGGCAGGGATCAGAAGGAGAGCAAACAGGCTCCAGTTAGTACGCCTTGCGATCGCACAGTGCATGATGCCATCCTTGGCAGAATTTGCGAGAGAAACGACGCGCCCCGTCTACGGGTTACCTCCCCGTAGGTGGCTTGTCCAACCCACAACGCGGCGGATCATACGGGGGGAAGAGAGTGGCAGGAAGAGCAATTACTCCCGGGTTGAAGGGATGGAGGTGTTGTTGAGTTATCGCCAACTGAATCGGCCTTTGGGCTGGATTCTGCTACACCATCCTTTTTTGTCTCCACCGGTGGGAAGCTCGAACCGCCGGCGGGGCAGGGGGCAGCTAGCAACCGCATGGGAATGCTAGCTTGAATCTCTGTCGGGTGGAGACCAACTACCGGGTGAACCGGTCTAGTCGATTGAACAATGGCGATAGTTCGCCTCACACTTCCGGGTGCTTACCGCTAGAGAATTCGATCAACTCGCTCGAAACCGTCTGGTAATTGAGTAGGGCCGCAGGCAGCGTCGATCAGCCAGTGAAGCTCTTCTCGTGGGGCGATCTGCTGAGCGGGATGGAGCATCGGATTGCGAGGCCCGTTCCAGCAGTCTTCGACCGCTTGACGTTTGGAATCTCCACAAACCAGGAAGGCGACGCGAGCTGCATCGTTGAAGAGTGGTAGAGTCAGGCTAATTCGGTTGCATCCCATCCGTTCTACCCACGTAGAAACCACCCCCAGCTGACGTTCCTTCAGGGCGGTGTTGCCCGGAAAAAGGGAGGCAGTATGCCCATCATCTCCCATGCCCAGCAGCACCAAGTCCAGCCTTGGCCATGGTCCAGCGTCGGACAGGCAGTGATTCCGCTTGCCATACTCTTGCAGCACTGCACCGTAACGTTGGGCTGACAGCACCGGATCTCCTGCGACGTAGGGGACTGCGTAGAAGGTAGGCCGGTCACCCCGCCAACTCTCTAGTAGCGATTGCCGCACCATCCGTTCGTTGCTGTCGGGATGGTCGGGTGGCACCGTCCTTTCATCCCCTAGGAACAGATCGATTCGACCTCCCTCCAATTGGCCTTCGGGAAGATCCCGCATCATCTCGTAGAGTTGCCTGGGGGTAGACCCACCTGCCAGAACAAGCGAACAGCGCGGCTGGGTGGTTAGAATTCGCCGGATGTTGCTCAAAACCCACCCTAACGCCGCTTCCGCCACCTGTTCGGCATCCGGCCGTTCGGTCACCAAAGTCTTCATCGTGCAGGCTCTCCCGTAAACACGGACCCGGGGCCCCTAATCCATCAACATGCATCCTACCGGATCCCCTTGAAAAAGAATCCTCCTTTTCCAGCTTGGAAGTGCGGAACTGCAGTACAAAATAGGGGTTCCCCAGAGAAGACGGATTCGCCTTCCAATCGGTAACCCCAGGATGTTGGCGAGGAAATGATGATGGATTTCCAGGCGGATAGGATCGAGCATGGGCATCCGCGCTGCGGACCGAACTGGTGGTTTGCCTTGCTTCTTTTTGGCTTGATGATGGGCAGCCCGATGCTTTGGGGGCAAGATCGCATCCTTGGCGATCCTTCGATCGACGCTTCGGAAACTGCGATGCGCGGGTCGCAGCGCAACGTGAACTTTTTTGAGTCGAAGATTCGACCGTTGCTGGCCAAGCACTGTTACGAGTGCCACAGCGAGCCAGCAGGGAAAATGGAAGCTGGTCTGCGCGTCGACACGGCTGCCGGACTTCGACGGGGCGGGGCGGGTGGTCCAGCGGTTGTCCCAGGCAAGCCATCTCAAAGTCGACTGATGCAGTCCGTCCGATACGACGACCCTACCCTGAGGATGCCTCCTGAGGAGCATGGGGGCAAGTTATCGGACGAGGCGATCGCTACGTTGGAGAAATGGATTCTGGCAGGTGCTTTCGACCCGCGCGGTCCCACTGCATGGGAGGAGCCGACGCCGGCTACCGACTGGTGGGCATTTCAGCCACTTCCCGCCAATCGCCCTACACCACCGCAGGTGGAGAATTCTTCGTGGTGCTATGATCCGATCGATCAGTTCATCGCCTCAGCGCATCGGAACAAAGGGCTGATGCCGGTTGCCGATGCAGCGCCGGAAACGCTGATGCGGCGAGTCGCCTTGGATCTAACCGGGCTGCCCCCTAGCGAGGCGGATCTGCGTTGGTTCCATCAACAGCAGGACCAACTGGGCAGCTTTCAGAAGGCCTATGTCGCCTGGGTCGACCGTTTGCTGGATTCGCGCGACTTTGCGATTCACTTCGGAAGGCACTGGCTGGATGTAGCACGATTTGGAGAGTCGACAGGAAAGGAAATCAACGTTTCGTTTCCGCATGCCTGGCGCTACCGTGACTGGGTCATCGATGCGATCGATCAGGAACTCCCCTACGACCAGTTTCTCCGCGAGCAGATTGCCGGCGATCTGCTGGAATCTTCGGATTCCTCCGATCAGGTGCGTCGGACGATTGCAACTGGTTTTCTGGCGATCGGCCCCAAATCGATCAATGAACCCAATCCACTGCAGTTCCAATTGGATCTGGCCGACGAACAGATCGATGCCACCTTTCAGGCAACCATGGCGCTGACGGTCGCCTGCGCCCGCTGCCATGACCACCTCTTCGATCCGATCACGCAGCGCGATTACACCGCGGTTGCTGGGATCTTTCTCTCGACGGAGACGCTGTTTGGGACAGCCTCCGGGGGAGTGAACAACCGCAATGGAGCCAAGTTGGCTCAACTTCCCGGTGAAGTCCCCAGCGCCCTGATGGATCTGGATCCCGAGAGGATTCAGGGGATGAAAGAGCGTTTGAAGCAATTGACGGAGGAGCGAAATAGCCTGATTCGTCAGCGGATCGAGGCGAATCGGAAAGGAGGGGACAACAACGCCGTCAATCCACGAATCCTGGCTCTGGCTACCGAGATCGCCGACGCAGAGGCCGAACTTCAGAACTATCGAGACGATGGGAAGGCAGTGGGTCTGGCGATGGCGGTCCGGGACAAGCCGTTATCGCTACGTCCGATCGATCGACGACTGCAGCAGAGGCGCGGAGGATTCGAGACGATTGGCGAAAGTCCGCTGTTTGTCCGCGGAGAACCAGCGAAAGCCAGTGACAAGGTACCCCGATCGGTGCCCCGACTTTTCGGCGATGCGAAACAGTATGCAATTCCCAGCAACGCCAGTGGAAGACTCCAGTTGGCCGATTGGATCGTCTCACCCGACAATCCGATGACAGCACGCGTTGCCGTCAATCGAATCTGGTACTGGCTCTTTGGACAAGGCCTAGTGACCAGCCTCGACAATTTCGGGATGACGGGAGACCATCCTTCGCATCCCGAGCTTCTGGATGCTCTGGCGATCGACTTTCGCGATGGTGGATGGAATCTGAAAGCGATGGTGCGAAGGATCGTCACCAGCCACACCTACCAACTGGCCGCAGAGCATCGCGCAGAGAATTTCCAGATCGATCCGGACAATCGATTGCTGTGGCGCGCCAACCGGAAGCGGCTGACGGCCGAAGCGATTCGCGATTCGATCCTTACGGTAGCTGGAATCCAGCTTAGGGTCCCCGAGAACGGATCGGTGGTGGCAGCTGCGGGAGATGGTCCGATCGGTGCCCCCAGACGAGCTGGATTGAGGGAGGAGCAGATCGTCCAGGCAGATGGTCCCTATCGATCGATCTATCTACCCAATCCTCGCGGATTGCTTCCCGAAATTCTGGAGGTCTTCGACATGCCCGACGGGACGATCGTGCAGTCGGCTCGGGAGGTAACCAACGTTCCCACCCAGTCCCTCTTCCTGCTCAACAGCCGCTTCGCCATCCGCTACGCCAAGAAGGGGGCACAGCGCATCCTCGAGGCATTTCCTGGGGATCGGGCTGCCGATGCCTTTGGCGAACGGCTGGAGTTGGCGTACCGATGGACACTCTCCCGAAGGCCTACTGCATCGGAGGCGAGGTCGGCCAGGGAGCTGTTAAGCACAGATAGGGACGATCCACTGGCAGCCTGGACCTTGCTGGTCCAAGGGCTGATGGCAACTGCGGAATTCCGATATCTCGATTGAACGAAGGCAGGGGAGTAACGCATGTCACTATGTCATCAACGGCAATGGCTTGGCAGTCGACGCCAAATGCTCCAGCACAGTTCCCTGGGTTTCGGCTGGATGGCTCTGCAAGGACTCCTGGCTAGATCCGTTCACGCTGCCCCAGCAGGTCAGTCTTCGACGTCACGAACCGCCAAACGAGTCTTGTTTCTTTGCATGCGCGGTGGTCCTTCGCATGTCGATACCTTCGACCACAAACCATCGCTCGACCGCGATGACGGAAAATCGGGACCGCGTCCTGGCAGCAGGTTGATGCGGAGCCCATGGAGTTTCCAGCGGCATGGAGACAGCGGGCTTTGGATATCGGAGCTGTTCCCGCAACTGGCCCATCATGCAGATAAGCTTTGCATGATCCACTCGATGCAGACCGATGTGCCGGCGCACCCCCAGGCGATGGTCAGGCTGCATACGGGAACCAGCCAGTTCGTTCGGCCATCGATGGGAGCCTGGGTCCTTTATGGACTGGGAAGCGCCAACGAAAATCTTCCGGGTTTCGTCAGCATCTCGCCTCCGGCCAATGGTGGGGCTTCGATGATTGGATCGGCATTCCTTCCCGCTGCCTACCAGGGAACGCGTCTGGGGAATGATGGCCGGACTTTTGAATCGGCTACCCTTCCCAATCTCCTCTCGCTGCGTTCTCGTCGCACCCAGCGACAACAGCTCGACTACATCCAGTCGCTCAATCGGCAGAAGCTGGCGCAGTCCGAGGGACAACCCGAGGTGGAAGGGGTCATTGAATCATACGAACTGGCATTTCGGATGCAGAGCGATATGCCCAAGGTGCTCGACCTGGGACAGGAAACCAAAACAACACTCGATCGTTATGGCGCCGATCAGGGCCCTACCAGTGCGTTCGGAAGAAAGTGCCTACTGGCCCGAAGATTGCTGGAAGAAGGAGTTCGCTTCGTCGAGATCACCCACGGGAACTGGGACCAGCATCAGCAGCTACGCAATGCCCTGGCGGGCAACTGCCGTGCTATCGACCGGCCGATCGCGGGACTTCTTGAGGATCTGGATAGTCGCGGGATGCTGGAAGATACCCTGGTCGTGTGGAGCGGTGAGTTCGGCAGAACCCCGTATGCACAAGGGAATGACGGACGCGATCACAACCATAAGGCGTTCACTCTCTGGATGGCCGGTGGCCCGGTTCGCGCAGGCTTCTCGTACGGAAGCAGTGGCGACCATGGGATTGAGGCGACCGAGAATCCGGTTCCGGTCGTCGACTTCCATGCCACCCTTCTCGCCCTCCTGGGGATCGACCATGAACAGTTGACTTACAACCATGCCGGTCGAGACTTTCGGTTGACGGATGTTGCTGGGCGCGTCCTCAAAGAAGTGATGGCCTAACCAGGTCGCCAATCGAGGGAGAAAAACCAACCCAAGCAATCCGCTCGCATTCCCCACCGGCACCTGCAACCAGAAGCTTACGGAAAAAAAGATTGATGCCCCCTGCTCGCCAGAACCCTTCAGTTTCATGGGGCCCTCCATATCCAAGCGATATGCTGGCGGGTGCCTATCCGTCCTGATCTCTCCCATTGGACAGGTCGCGCCGCAGGTCGGGCGACTTGGGAGGTCCAAAGACCCACTCGGCCAGGATCCGCAAACCGGGAATCCGGTACGCCCATTCCTCCTTATCGATATCCAGAAGATCGGACGAGATGGCCAATCCAGGAAAGAAAGCAGTCAGTCCCAAGTAGAGGCACACCACCGCCGCAAAAAGAATCGCCACCCCTTCACGATCCCATCCCGGGATCAATGCGACAAGAAAAAAGATACTCAGTGTGGCGATGAACGCAGTCAGCATTTGGCGGGCCATCTGGGGGATGAGAACCAAGCCCCAGACCCGGGACCAAGGGACGGCTGCACCATAGGCCAGCAACATCGGTCCCTGACCGGTCAGACCCAAGCCGTACGAGGCGACATGGATCCAGACCGCAAAGGCCAGCCAGATCAAGCAGATACGACGCTGGAAGACAAAAATTATCGCAAGTCCATAAAAGAAGACCGACACCCAATCGACCAACTCACCCAGTTGCCAGACCAGCGGTACCCAAGTGTTGGCAGACTGGCCTGAAGGGTTCCATCTCATCGACCCAAGCTGTGTCAGAAAGACTTCGGTCGCAAGTCCACGCCGGCTACTGTCCAGCCACCCCTGCGACCACTGCGCATAGCCACGCATCGACATCCAGATTCCACCCATCAGCACACACAAACCGATCGACCATCCAGGATACCTTGCTTCCCAAGGCTCGCTCGCTTGCTCATAGCGAGGCCCTTCCCAGTTGCAGGTCGCCATCACCATCGCGATCGCCGGCAGGAGAAAGTCGATCCATCTTCCTGTCAAAGCAAAATCGATCGACAGGAGAAGAGTCAAACCCACGGCAATCACCCATGAGGACCACTTGGTCGACAGCCCGCTGAAGAGCACCAACGCTGCCAACACCACAATCGATTCGATAACCACCAAAAGCCCATCTGCGGGGAGCGATGGAAAAAGAGCCGCAAGGGATTCCCGAGGCGAGAAATGATTCGGCCCCAGATAGTTTCCCCAATGGGTCACAGGACCACCCAAGAGCAGATAGATCGAAAAGAGGACTCGATAGATCTCGAGATCTTTCCTTTCGACCTCCCACTGGCTGAACCATCGATCAGCGAATTGGGGCATTAAACACCTCCAGCACCTGAAGACGCTCCAGTGGCTCCAGGTCCCAAATGCGATATCGCACCCACTCTACCTCGACCTTTTCCAAATCGTCGCGATCCAGAAGTTCCTGGACACGACCGCTGAACCAATACCAGATTGCCTTGCGATTTCCCCACCGCCGCTCGGCAGCGCGGTAGCCAGGGAACCAGGCGGCCGGATGCTGCCTCGCCTCCTCCTCCAGCCGTTCTCGCCATTGCTCGGTAGATCCTGCCACGTCCGGTCGAAGAAAATCGATCACAGCCATCAGATACCGGGGAGGGAGTCCTGGAAGCAGTTCCTGCGGAAGAAACTCCTGCTTCATCCCGTCAAAGAAATAGGTCCGGAAAATTGGGAGATCAATCGTGCTGCCGGCCCCCTGGGGCGTCAGCGCAGAGTTCCACGACGGAGCTTTTGCGGGTCGCTTGGGATAAAGCCAAGCGGCGGCTAAGAGAGACAAGCTCAAAAGTATGAACGCAACCGTGCGAGCGCGCAACGCTTCTCTCCCTCGCGATGAACTGGCTGGCCGCCACCCCGGTAGCTTCCATCGCGAAAACCGCCAAATCTCCAGCCCTTGACCGACCCCTAGCCACCCGAATGAGGAACTAAGTATAACCCACCTAAGACCTAACACAAAATTAACCTTCTCTGGCTGCGACCTAGTTGGTGTCCGAACCGGTGGAAATACGTCGATTTTCTCAGCACGATATTCTATGGTGTTTTCGCGGCTCGTCAGTACCGTCGTATTTGCAGGAAATTCATCATGCTGCGGTTACTGGGCAATCCGAGATCGGTGTGCGATCGGATTCCCCGGCGCGAGATTCTGCGTATTGGTGGCGCGGGGTGGATGGCGGGCTGCCTTCCCGCTCTTCTTCACGCCGCCCCTGTGCCACCTACTGGAACACCCAAAGCGAAATCGGTGATTTTCCTTCTACTGTTTGGAGGCCCCAGTCAACTGGAAACCTTCGACATGAAGCCCGATGCGCCGGAGAAGATTCGAGGCCCCTTCCGTTCCATCGCCAGCCGAACGCCTGAACTGCGGATCTGCGAACATCTCCCCAAGCTGGCTGCGATCAGCGACAAATATCGTGTCGTCCGCACCATGTCGCATTCCTGGAACGATCACAGCGGTGGCGCCCACTACATCCAGACCGGCCACCGCTGGCATGTCCCCATCGGTGCAGGATTCAGCCCCACGCCCAACGACTGGCCGTCGATAGGATCGGTGGTCGAACATCAGCATCAGCACCAGGGGGACCGGTCCCAACAAAAACTCCCCAGCTACATGGTGATCCCCAATTCGCTCGGCCGACTCCAGGAGCAAGGGCAGTATCCCAGACCGGGAGAACATGCCGGCTGGCTGGGAGCCAGTTACCAGCCGTTGACTACACGTATCGACAAGCGAGATCTTCAGGACAACCCCTACTGGCGTGCTTGCACCGACCAGGAACTACAGTTCCGCATCCAGGGCATGGCGCCGCAAGATGGATTGACCATCGGTCGATGGCACCAGCGCAGTCAACTTCTTGATCAGCTCAATCGCCAGCGCCGCGCGCTCGACCAACTCGATCGCCAAGCCCCATTGGATGCGTTGCGTCAGCGCGCAATGGATCTAGTGACCAGTCCGGAAGTGATTCAAGCGCTGGATCTGAGTGGCGAACCGGCGGAGATGCGAGATTTTTACGGTCGCCATCTGTTCGGTCAGTCTACGCTGATGGCCAGGCGCCTGGTACAAGCCGGCGTTCGTTATGTCACGGTTCACTACGACTGCGTCGATGGCTACAGTTGGGATTCACACCAGCACAGCGAGGATGTCCGAAAGCACCTGCTGCCTACATTCGATCAATCCCTTTCGGCCCTTCTGATCGATCTCGATCAGCGCGGACTGCTCGATGAAACCCTGGTCATCGCAACCGGTGAAATGGGGCGCACACCGACCGCCAACGCACAGTGGGGACGGGATCACTGGAGCACCCTTTTCTCCGCCGTCTTTGCCGGCGCTGGAATCCCCGGTGGATCCTGCCTGGGCCGATCCGATGCCGATGCCGCCTACCCGATCGATGCTCCTGTCTCTCCGGAAGATCTTGCCGCCACCATCTACCAGGCACTTGGCATCGACCCGAACCTTCGCCTGCTCAATGCCGAAAACCGCCCCACACCGATCGTCGATGGGGGCAGGCCGATCGAGGCGCTTTGGTCCTGAATCTTCGCTAGCATCTCGCCCAAACCCCAGCGGCGAGCCTTCCCGTAGCCTTGCTCACCCGGCTAGTTCGCCCCCCACGTGCAAAACCTCCTGGAATCGATGAAGCCAACTTCGTGCCTCGCTACGCTGCCCTCTACCCCCTTCTACCCCACCTTCCTCCTTTTCCAGCCGCGGTCTGCCTGTGGAAAAACCGGCGGAAAACCTCTGCATTTCGCGATTGAATCGCTCGTTGCAGGGTGCGTATATTGAGCACCGATGCGAAGGAATCCTCACCCCTTCTTCGATCTAGCCCACCCGTCGAGGAGTCGCCCAGATGAACCAATTCCTGAGTCCCAACCAGATCCTCGGGATCGCCTGTAGCTGGCTGATTGCTGGATGTGGCTGGGTTCACGCTGCCACTCTTTCCAACGGTGACCTGACAGTCCAGTTCAACACAAACGGCTCCCTGAAGGATTTGGCGGTGCAGGGCAGATCCTATTTCCTGCCAGGTGATCCGCCAATCGGCTGGGGATTTTTCAGCAGCGAAACGAGCTTTGGCAAGCAGAATGCCAATATGGGCTACAGCGACTTCGCGACCAGCTCGTCCGGAATCACGGGGAGTAGCTTTGTCTGGCAGGGAAGCAACGGAAGCCTGACCACTCAGATCACCTATTCGCTGGTTTCTTCGAGCACCCTTCGGGTCGTCACCGAAGTTCGCAACGACAGCCCTACCCAGTCCATCGACTACACCTACTTCCATGCGGGCGATCCGGACGTTGGCTTCAGTGCCAGCGCCACCTTCGACACATTCAACGATGTCCAGCCTGGCATGGCAGGCGCTACGTATGGAAGCGACTGGGTCGAGTTTCGATCGAGCGATCCGCTTGCGGTCTTCAGTTTTCTGGAATTCGCGCTCGATGTGACCAGTATGCCGCAGTTGATCTACCAAGTGGGCAATCCGTACGACCCCAACAATACGCTGGAAGATTTCGGGATGATGATCGCTTGGCAGAAGACGCTGGCCCCAGGGGAATCGACCGTGCATCGGTTTGACATCGTAGTGCCCTCGTCAGCCGTGGTACCAGAACCGGCCAGTCTTGCGCTTTGGAGCATCACGCTGGGGGCGGCAGGCTGGCGTCGATGGCGCCGGATCCCCGCCAAGCGTTGCTGCGGTTAGGTCGGTGGGCGACAAAAGCGGCTAGCAACTTGGCAACGGTCGGTGTCGGACCCGCTGAGGATTACATCACTTCGGGATATTCCCAAACCGACTGATAGACCCCGTGGCGTTCAACATGCTCCAGCAGCCTTCCAAAGAAGGGATCGCATGTTACGGTCGCGCTGTCTCCAATCAGCACCAGCAACCTCCTAGCCCTGGTGATGGCGACATTCATTCGGCGTGTGTCGGAGAGGAAACCGATTTCCCCGGAGTTGTTGCTGCGCACCATGCTGATGAGGATCGCCTCCTTTTCCCGCCCTTGAAAGCCATCGACCGTATCGACTTCGATCCCCTGCGCTGACAGTCGCTGTCGAAGCAATCGGACCTGGGCTGCATAGGGAGCGATGATGGCCAGCGCATCGGGAGCGTTGCCCGCTTCAATCCATTGTCGGGCCAGCATCGCAACCAGGTCGGCTTCTTTGCGGTTCATCCGGCTTTCTCCTTCCGGCTCCTGCTCCTCTTCCCAACCCGCCCCTGCCGTATCGATCCATCGCAATGGGTTTTCCGTCCAGGTGAGTGGGGTAATTCCGGCCAGATCATTCAGGGTGTGGCTGGCAACCGAGGGGTCTGCCGTGAGGGTGCCTTCATAGAATTCCTTCGAAGAAAAGCTCATGATCGACTCATGCATCCGGTACTGGATGGTCAATCGTCTTGACGCCTCGGGGCATACATCGTGCACCAGCCTTTCCATCAGACTGATAGCGAAGCCTTCCTGGGCAGCTGATTTGGAAAGGACAGTGGGTGGCAGTTGGCAATGGTCACCGGCCAGGACCAACCGTTCCGCGCGCAGCACGCACGGCCAGCTCCCAGGCTCGGTGCTCTGACACGCTTCATCGATAACCGCCAGGTCAAACCAACGATCTCCGAGGACTTCTGGGTCGAATGTGGTGGTGGCGCAAATCACTTCGGCGCGATCGAGAATCGATTCGATGATTTGTCGCTGTAGCAACTTGGCATCCTCGCGAAGCTGCCTAGCCTCAGCGCGATGTTGATGCTTCTGACCTGGCATCGGCCGGCTACGCGTCCATCGCTCCGCCTTCCGCATCGCCCGCTCTGCATCCCGCATCAACTGATGCACGATCTCGTTGGCAGGATCTTCTTGGGCAAGGGCATCGAGCGTATGTTGCTGGAGGATCGGTGCAACGCGCGCCGGATGTCCGATGCGGACCGCTTCCAGCCCACACCCCACCAACTCCTCCAGCAAATGGTCGACGGCTGTGTTGCTGGGGGCGCAGGCGAGGACCTTCTGCCCCTGCAGAACCGACTGTCGGATCACTTCGACGACCGTGGTTGTCTTTCCAGTGCCAGGTGGGCCATGGAGGATCGCCAAGTCCCTGGCCATCATGGCGAACTGAACCGCTTCGCGTTGCGATGGATTGCAGTGGGGAGCAATCTCCAGGGGCCGAAGCAAGGGATCGAATCGGACGGGCCGCTGGCCCAGCAGCATATCGCGAAGCTGAGCCGCCCGACCTCGAATCTGCTCGATCTGCCGCAATGCCGCCAGCTGGCGAGATCGAGTCACTTCGTCGGCGGAATGATCGAGCCGATATCGGGGTGCGTCCGGCCACTCCTCGCAGGCGACTTGAATCGTTCGCGGATCTTTCTGGCTGACCACCCCGAAACAGCTCGACTCCTCCGAGGGGTCATCCACCGAGAGAATCACTGGCGAACCGACACGCAGACGCGTCCAGGGCAATTCGGCACCCTTGGTCCGCTTGGCAAAACGAAGAAGAAAGCGTCCGCCCAGCCCCGGCTGGCTGTCGACCAGCACCAGATCCAGAAGCGTCTCCCCCGTCTTCTCAGCGCGAGCGCTGTTGCGCACTTTCATCCGCTGCGCCAGTCGCTCCCGCTCCGCTTCACCTTCCATCTCCAGCCAGCTTCGAAGCCTCTGAAAATGCTCCTTCAAATCAAGTTCCATGCCTAGCTGGCGACCCTTCCTCAAACGGCGTCACTTGAAATCGACCCGACAGCATCCCAGATCAAAGCGGGCGACCGAGGAACGACCCTTACCGGCAATGTCTCTAGAAAGCGAATAGATGATCGAACGCCCTTGCCGCTGACTGGCCACCAAACCTCGCAACCTCAACACTTTGAGATGATGCGAGACATTTCCGATTTCCTTGTCCAGCAGAGCCGACAGATCCGTCACGCTCTGGGGTCGCTCGCGAAGCGCCCGCAGGATCATCAGGCGATCCGGATCCGCCATCGCGGAAAGCAATTCAGCGCATCGCTCCGCTTTCTGCTGCTCTTGCATCTCGCATCGACCCCCACATTTGCTGACAATCCAATGATCGTTAGAATATCGTGCTGATTGAATCTTTTCGCTACTGTACGCGATCGCGCGACAAAAACCCAGACCGCAGCGGAAAAGCACGGTGCGCCTGGCGTGGCAGGAAAGCCCAGGGATACCAACTTCCAAAGGAACACACGATGTCTGGCGATCCTCGTTTCATCATGGTGGGTGGCTTTCTAGGGGCCGGTAAAACCACCACCATCGCTCGCTTGGCACGCCACTATCAGGAGCAAGGCAAACGCGTGGCGATCGTCACCAACGATCAAGCCACCGACTTGGTCGACACGTTGTTGCTCCGGGCACAGGGCTACCAGGTTGGGGAAGTCGCAGGATCGTGCTTCTGCTGCAATTTCGACGAACTGACGCGCACCGTCGAAAGGCTGGGGGTCGACCAACTGCCTGAAGTGGTTCTGGCCGAACCGGTCGGTAGCTGCACCGACTTGGTGGCAACGGTTCTCAGGCCCCTTCAGCAGGTCTACCAGCGACCGCTGGAAATCGCCCCTTTCGGCGTCATCATCAAGCCAACTCACGGAAGAAAAATCTTGCAAAACCCAGAGGGTGGTGGATTCTCGCCGCAAGCCGAGTACATCTTCCGCAAACAGCTGGAAGAGTCCGATTTCATTCTGATCAATCGTATCGATGAACTTTCGCAGGAGCATGCCGACGCGCTGCGAGTCCTGATCGAACAGCATTTCCCAGGCCGCCCCATCCTTCCTCTTTCCGCCAGGACTGGCCTTGGCTTTCCGCAATTGATGGAACTGCTCAGCAAGCCTCGCACCCAGCGGGCCGACACCATGGAACTCGATTACGACCTCTATGCCGAAGGGGAATCCCACCTGGGTTGGCTCAATTGCCAGCTGGAAGCGCATTTCCCCAAACCACTCGAGGTCGACTTCTGGCTGGTTGGGCTACTGGATGCAATTGCCCGTCAGTGCCGGCAGCAAGATGCCCCGATCGCGCACCTAAAAGCCATTGCCATGGGGGAAGGGATTCACTCGGTAGCCAACGTCATCGATAAGGATCACCCCCCCCAGCTGTCGCTTGCATGTCAGCGCTCCACGGACGTGGTTTCCTTAGTGATCAATGCCCGTGTCGCCATCGCTCCCGAGGCCCTCACCCAGATCGTCCAAACCGCCCTTCAAAACGCCGCTCCGCCAGGGACTACCATCGATCGACAGCAGTGGCAGAGCTTTCGTCCTGGCCGCCCGGTCCCGACGCATCGAATCACCTCAAACAACTGACGGTTCCCCATCGGCCAAGGGACGCCGTCGCGCGACAAACACCTTTTGCGATCACGACCTGGGAATAGCTTTCCCTGTCCCGATCGGCTCGTGCCCGCGTGCCCCTGCTCGAAAAGACTGCTCCTGCTCGAAAAGGCTTCGATAACCGAACCGATCTTTGATCGCCGTTCGCGTGGCTTTGTCGATCGGGACCGGTTGGAAAGCCGCTCAAAGAGCCACCCAAGTGCGGAAAGCGAAGAATGACTCATGGGCTGGGGCGATCGCCGTGTTCCGCTTAGGAAAAAGGGGATCAGCCAAGCCGACCTTCCCGTCATTGGCCCTGCTATGATGAAATGGTGGTGCATCGAAAGCCACTAGGGTACCGGCTTTCCAAGTTTCTCGATGGCCATCGGTTGATGAACGCCTTCCCACCTTCCGCTCTGGAGACCTCCTGATGACGCGCCTGGTGCTCCCGATCCTCCTCGGATGCCTGATGCTGACATCCTCGCCATTTCTTTCCGCGCAGGAAATTGACTCCACCAAGGCGCGCCCGCTGTTTAATGGCGTCGATCTAACTGGCTGGGTTCGCGTCACTACGCCTGAAGAGACATGGAGCGTCAAGGATGGCATGCTGGTCTGTTCAGGCAAACCGATTGGAGAGCTTCGCACCGACCGGATGTATCAAAATTTTGTGCTGGAAGTGGAATGGCGGCATCTGGTTCCTGGCGGAAACGCAGGGATTTTTCTGTGGGCCGATGACATCACAGCCCGCGGCCAGCCATTCCATCGCGGCATCGAAGTGCAGGTGCTAGAACATGCTTATGGGAATACCGATAGCTACACCACGCATGGCGATATCTTCCCGATCCATGGCGCCAAAATGGTGCCTCGCAACGGCCGCGGTGGTGATCGCGCTTTCCCGACGGAAAGTCGCGCGCTTCCAAGCCCCCAGTGGAACCACTACCGCATCACCTGCCAGGATGGTTCGGTGGCCCTGGAAGTCAACGGCAAAGAAGTCACCCGAGGCGACCAGTGCTCGCCCCGCAAAGGCTATATCTGCCTGGAGTCGGAAGGTGGGGTGGTGCACTACCGCAATCTGAAGATCCAGGAGCTCCCGGATACGCCGGTTGAACCACAGATGGTGGCGATCGCCGATCGCGGCTTTCAGTCGCTCTACTCGGGACTTGACATGCGAGGCTGGAAGCAGGCGGTCGGCTCTGGCCTTTGGAAGCCAAGCGACTGGGTGTTGCGGTTCGAGGGTCAGTCGGATCAGAGCGAATCACTGGTTAGCGAGCGGATGTTCGGGCCGGGGCGATGGATCTGCGATTTCCAACTGCCCGAGGCCGACTCGCAATTGCGATGGCAGTGGGGTGATGACGAATCCCCCCTCTTCCGTATCGCCTCCGATCTTCCCGAAGTCACCTCCGCATCGGTGAAACCCGGCGCGTGGAACCGGCTGGAAGTTGCAGCCAGCGACCATCAGATCGTCGCCTGGGTCAACGGCAAAGAAGTCCTTCGACAACCTGCCAAGATCGATCGCCCCATCCCCTGGAAGCTTCTGCCTCGCGGCAAGGTGTCTCTGGCAAATCTCTACTACACCGATCGCACCGGGTCACTCGATGCAACAGGCAACCGCTGAATCGCAGCCCCCGTCCATTCAGATGGGAAGGAACTGACTGAGGAACCGGAAACTCTGCTCCAGCGCCGCGATGCGATCCTCCAGCGATCCCTCGTAGGCTCGATCCTCGACTTCGACACAGACCGGTCCTCGGTATCCACTTTCCAGGAGCACCGAGAAGAACTGGCCCCAGTCGATATCTCCCAAGCCTGGCAGCTTGGGGCTGTGGTACTCCAGAGGATGAGCCAAAATGCCTACGTCGCTCAGACGTTTGCGATCGACGCGCACGTCCTTGGCATGCACATGGAACATTCTTTCCTTGAAGTCCTCGATCGGTCGCAGGTAGTCCATCTGCTGCCAGACCATGTGGGAAGGATCGTAGTTGAGCCCCAACGACGAACTCTTCAAAGCGTCGAACAGCTTGCGCCAGATCGCCGGGGATACCGCCAAGTTTTTACCACCTGGCCACTCGTCCGCGGTGAACGACATCGGGCAGTTCTCGATTCCAATCTTCACCCCCAGCGACTGCGCCTTGGCCACCAAGGGCCTCCAAACGTCGACCATCCGAGGCCAATTATCCGCCACGCTTTTCGTCCAATCGCGACCGATGAAGGTATTGACCTTTCCCAGGCGTAGTTTGGAGGCTGCATCGATCACCTTCCCCAGATGCTCGATCGCTTTTGCCGATTCCTGAGGATCGGGAGATAGGCAATTGGGATAGTAGCCCAAGGCGCTGATCGCCACCTTGGTTTCCGCCTGCAGTCGCTGGACCTTGTGCAGTTCCACCGCATCCAGTCGATCGACATCCAAGTGCGTCACCCCCGCGTAGCGGCGGTCGGCTTTGCTGGGAGGCCAGCACATCACCTCCACACACCGGTATCCGATTCTGGCCGCCAGGGAGAACACCTCTTCCAACGACAGTTCCGGAACAATCGCCGATGCAAATCCCAGCGCGATCATCTGAATCTCCCCAAGTTGCTTTTTCCCTGCCGCGCCGATCAAGCGATCAACTCATTCACCACGCGACACGTTTCGACCCCCGTCAGCTTGGCATCCAGCCCCTGCACTTTGACGGTCAGCCGCATGTGATCGATTCCCATCAGATGGAGCAGCGTGGCATGGATATCGTGGACCGAGACTCGGTTCTCCACGGCGTGGTAGCCAAATTCGTCGGTTGATCCATAGGAGAATCCAGGCTTGAATCCACCTCCAGCAAACCACATGGTGAAACCGGCCAAGTGATGGTCGCGACCATCTCCCTGTGCCATCGGAGTACGACCAAACTCGGAGCCGAATACGATGATCGTATCCTTCAGCATGTCCCGCTCGCGAAGATCCTGGATCAGTGCTGCTGCACCGCGGTCGACTTCTTCCGCAGTTCCCGCCACATGCGCCTTGACCGCACCGTGATGATCCCAATCGCGATGATAGAGCTGGATGAAACGCACCCCCCGCTCGGCCATCCGCCTAGCCAGCAGGCAGTTGGAAGCAAACGATCCATCCCCACCCTTGGTGCCATAACGCTCCAGCACATGCGCCGGCTCATCGCTCAAATCCATCAACCCAGGGACGCTTGACTGCATCTTGAAGGCCAGCTCGTACTGGCTGATGCGCGTTTCAATCTCGGGGTCAGCGATCTGCTGCTGGCTGAGTCGATTCAGCTGAGCCGCCGCATCGACAACATCCCGCTGCCGACCCAAATCGACGCCGTCAGGACTGCGGACATAGAGCACCGGATCCCCGACACTGCGAAACTCGACACCCTGATAGCGGCCGGGAAGAAATCCGGAATGCCACTGACGCGCGGCGATCGGCTGCCGCTGCCCGTATTTGCCCGTCGACACCATCACCACAAAGCCAGGCAGATCCTCCGATTCGGCTCCTATGCCATACAGCAGCCAACTGCCCATCGCAGGACGTCCCGCAATCATCGATCCGGTGTTCATGAAGGTATGGGCGGGGTCGTGGTTGATCGCATCGGTGTGGAGCGAACGGACCATGCACATCTCATCGGCGCAATGCTGCCCCAGCAGCGGCCAAATCTCGCTGAACTCCTGGCCGGACTGTCCCCACTTTTTGAAAGGATGTTGTGGGGCAAAGCAGTTGAGCTTCTGCCCCTGCAGCTGCGCGATCTGCTGCCCTTTGGTGACCGATTCGGGCATCCCCTGCCCATGCATTTCGGCCAGCTTTGGCTTGTAATCGAATGTATCCAGGTGGCTCATCCCACCCGCCATATAAAGCCAGATGATCCGCTTGGCACGGGGAGCCAAATGGAATGGCTGGATCATCCCGCGACTGATCGCATCGGCTGGGGCTGATGCCCGAAGCCCCTCCAGCTGCCCCAACGCCATCGCACCCAGACTGAGCCCACTGGACGCAAGAAAACTGCGCCGACCAATCGCTGAAGGAAGCAAGGGTAGCTGCATGGCACCACTCCTGGAAAGACCCGCCGTTTTTGCAAAGACCCTTCCATCATAACAGCCTGCCGATCGACTTTCCTCCCGGCTCACCTCCCGCGCTGATGATCCGACTCGTCCCCCGCGCCAGTGGAGCCCTGAGAGCTTGCGAGGCTTTTTTCGGGAAAGAGCATCCCATCGCAGGCCTGGATGAGGAAGGTGGATCGCATTGCTTCATGGCAATCAGCGAGCCCCCCAGGAACAGACGCGAACCAAACGGTCCTAGTCTGTTCCTTCGTCGATCCCTGGTGATATAGCGAACCCAGAGCCAAAGGCTGTTACGCCCGACCTAAGGATTGCCGGGCAGGTTGAACTGGCCAGGCCGGAATGCACCTGGATCGATACCAGGAGCCGCAGCCCCCTTCGGCTGGATGAGCTCATCCAATTGCGCCCTCAGCCGCTTGTATTCCTTGTCATTGATCACATAGAACCAATCGGCAAAACGAGCATTCAGTTCGGCAACCTTCTTCTTCGCCCCCTCCAAACGTTCGTTCCGGTCGTCGATCAGGCGCTGGTTCTCCTTGGAGATCTTCTCCCGAGCCAGTTCCAGGCGTTCCTTCTTTTCTGAATCGGTTAGCGGTGCATCAACCGAAGGCTCTTGAGCTGCCGCAGGATCCTGCGGGTTGGCGGCTAGCGGAGCGACCTGGCCTACGGGCGTCTCGGCCTTCCCTTCCTCTTGAGGCTGGAAGCTGACTAGTCGAATGGCACTGCGTTTCGCAGCGGCCTGACCATCGTCTTTGGCTGGTGGCTGGTCGGGTGCAGGAGGCTGCTCCGTTCCCTCGGGTGCTTCCGGCTGCGGCTGTTCGGCTGACGCTGACTTGTCGGCGGCAGTCGGTGCATCGCCACCTTCGGCGGATGGCTCTGTACCCGTTGCAGCTTCCTCCGTCGTTACCGGGGCGCTTTCGGGAGTCTGTGGAACCGGTGCATCTGGAACGGGTGGGGTTTCGGCCGGAGTGCCTTCGGCGGGAGCCGAAATCTGGGGGCCAGCGGCGGCCGCCTTCTGCCTAGCCTCCATCTCCAACCACTGCTCGTAGGTCTCCGGGATCTGCTGCAGCTGGGGACTTGGGAACTTCGATTCATCCAGTTTGGCGGTCACCAGCATGTAGCGATCGAGCGCCAGAGAATCCGACTCCTGGGAATCATTCTTTGCTGGATCCTGGTCGCTGGCCTGAGCTTCGCGGGAATTCCCGAAACGGATCAGGTATTGGACGCCATCCCGGAGTCCGACCAGCAGCTCGCCGCTGGAGGCATAGATTTCCGATCCGCCATCTTTGCCCTTCTGAGGCACGAAGCCTTTTCGGACCAGAGCCACCACCGATTCTTTGTCGTCCAGCAGGGAGGACTCCACCTTAAGATCCGACGCCAAGCCCTTGGGCTTGCGCTGCACATCGACCAACTTGAGGCTGTCGAGCGCGTTTTTCATTTCGTTCAGTTTGGTGCTGTTGAGCTGTTCGCTCTCGCCGATGATGCGCGGCGTGTCATTGCCACCCTGATAGGAGACGATGCGGTCGGCAGTCCATTTCCCATCGATGGTGTTGAAGGAAAGGTCGGCATCGTAGTTGGGGCTAAGCACTTGGCTTCCATCCTGCGAAGGAAGGATGGAGTAATCGCGAATCCCGATGGTCTGGATGTCGTTGCTGCTAAGCTTCAGCAGGTCCGATTCGATCCAGCGAGAGAAATCGGTCGACAGCGGATCGGTGTTGATCTCTACCGCATAGATCGGATCCTGCCCGGGAATGCGCACGAAACGCTGCCCTGGCTTGTCCTTGACCGGCTTGCCGATCAGCAGATTGACTAGGTTATCCCCTTTTTCGTCCTGCAGTCGCACCAGCAATCCGACTCCCTGATCCCCGGCCTGCAACTTCTCCAGGTCGGGTTCCACCACTCCAAACAGTGCATGCTCGTCCCGCCGCTCGCTGACCACCTGAAGAACTTTCAGGTTGATGAAGGTGTTCGCAGATTCGCTCATTTGAGCCGCTGCGTCTGCGGGGTAACCGAAGTGGGAAGGGATCGTCCAGACCCCCGATTCGCGATCGCGGGTCACCTCGAAGTCAGAAACCTTCCCCAGCTCCTCGTTGACCTTGACGATCTTCAGCGTCGAAGCGGCCAGCGGGTCGTACTTGTCAAAGAGATCCTTCCCGACAATTCCCTCGGTAGGACTTCGTCCGCTGTCGGCGGTGCGAGGTGCCGTCAACCAAGCACCCAGTCCAAGCACGGCAGCCACGCCGGCGAAGATCGCAGTTTTTGTTGTTTCTTTCACTTGCCTTGACTCCCACGAAATGGATCTTTTCAGGAGGCGACGACTAGGCGGCACCTCGTTGGATGGTTGGACCTTGTGCGCCGATCGCTCAGCGCAGCCGTGTCTTGGAAATCCCTTCTCGTTCCTTCAGTCGTCGGGAAACAAAGACGATGATGCCGACCAGAAGTGGAGGAATAGGAGGCAGGAAGACCGCCAGCATCTTGTAGCGGTTCTGGATGCCACGAATCTGCAGGTCAGCCTCTCGTCGAGCATCCCCGATCTTCTTGTCGCGATCCCTCTCCATCTGCTCCACCTTGACCGCCAGTTTGCGATTGAGCTGATCTTGTTTCAGTCGCAGTTGGGTAAGGGCGTCGAGCAGTTCCCGTTGCTTGCCTGGATCGGTCGCTCCCTGCTTCTGCAGTTTCTGGACACGTTCCTGAAAGTCGGTGACTGCCTTGGTCACCTCAGCTTCTGCCTCCCCGCGCGCCTGATCGAATTCCGATCGGAATTTTTCGCGGTTCTGCGCTTCGGCAAGTCTCGCTTCCTCCGATCTCATCTCCACTAGACGCAGGGTGCTGTGCTGCGGTTCGTGACGACGGACCGAAGCATACGCTGGATCCCCGGCCAGGATATCGACGCAGTTGAGGACGAACGGGACGTTCTGGAGACGGAAGTTGAAATCTTCAAACTGGTCTGGGCGGTTGCGGATATCGACGAAGACCGAGAAGAGGCAGTCGGCATCGGCGACGTAGACTACCTGAACCGGTTTGCTGCTTCCTTCGGTGGCACCAGCCTGTTCGGTCGGTTGCTTGCCACGAATCAACGCTGCGATCGTCTGCTCGCCGCGTGCCTCCCCTTCCAGCAGGCGGATCCGCTGAGCGCTATCCTCTCCCCGCTGCATCAGAGGATCCAGCTTGTCAAAGGAGATTCTCCCAGCGTTGACGCCGGTTTGAACCAGCGGCAGGAATTCGATATCGTCGCGCCCATCCTCCTTGGCGACCGTCCCCGCATAAAGGAACAGCAGCTCGCGGAGACCATTGCTGATTTCGCTGGCGGGTGAGAAAGCGGGCTGATCGCCAGGGGTTTCTTCACGGATGAACAGCCACAGATCGTTTGCCTGATCGAGGTCGGCCAGGATTGGATAGGGGTTGTAGCGCTGCCAGCAGAGATCCGGATGGATGCCATCGATCATCGGAGAGGGGACCCCTTCGATGCGAAGCCCAAGAGTTTTCCAGAGCGGCCGGATATCTCCCTTGGGCTGTGGCGGTTGGCCCCCGAACATCCCCCCTTGCTGCTGCTTCGGTTCCCCCGTTCCCGGGAATCCAAAGGTGACTGCCTTGGGGTCTTCGAAAATCGCCGTAGGAATCCCCGACTTGACCGCGTCGATGAAGTTCACCATCTGCTCAGGGGAGAGACTGGAGGGCTGCACAGCCAGCAGCACATCGCACTGACCGGCGGCGATCGCCGAGGCTGGGTCGATGTCGACGATTTCATACTGCTTGGAGAGTTCGTTGATGATCGCCTGCTTGGGAAGTTGCTGGAAGTTGGCCATGGAAAAGCCGCCGGCCATCTGGGCGTCGGTCTTGAGGACCCCAAGCTTTTTCCGGCTGGGCTTGGAAACGGTATTGAGCGATCGGATCAGTTCGTATTCCACCGGAACACCCGATCCGAAGAAGGGGACCACCACTTTCTCCAGACCGCTGCGGAAGGCCACCCCAAGAATGACGTTCTGGTCGGACATCGTCCCCCGTTCCCGAACTCGGATCCGATTCGGAGTGATTCCATACTGCTCCTCGGCCAGCTTCGCCTCCTCGCTGATCGACTCCAGGTTGTCGTTGATCCGCACTTCCAAAGGCACCTTGTTCGCCTTGGCCACCGACTCGAATTCCTTCAGCATCGAAATCAATTCGTACTTGGTCTTTGAGTAGGCTTCGGGGACTTCGCCCGAGAGATAGGCATCGACCACAATCGGTCGCTCGGGCTTCAGCGTCCGAATCATCTCCCGGGTCGTCGGGGAAATCGAACTGACTCGGCCCACCGTCACGTCTTGTCGCTGGTCGTTGTTGCGGAAGAAGAAACTCCCCAGAACCGCGATGGCTCCCAGCAACAAGATGCGGGTGAAGTAGTGGAGAAACATCGTGTTCCCCTCTTTCCCGCCGCTCCAGTGACGCCGTCCAATCAGCACCATGCACAGATACAGACCGACCATCGCCAGTAGGATGAAGTAAGCCAGCGAGGAAAGGCTGATCACGCCCCGCCCAAAGTCGTCGAAACGCTCGGTGATGCTGAAGCCCTTGATCATCCGCGTGATGGCTCGGTTGGGTGCGATCACATCGGACATCGATGCAAAAGCGAGGGGCGCATTGAACAGAGCCCCCAGAATGAACCCGACCGTCAGATTGTTGGTCAAAAAGGAGGCGATCATGCCGATGGCAATCATTGCCATCCCGATGCACCAGTAACCGAGATAATTGGCAAAAAAGAGCCCCGTATCGACATTGCCCAAGGTCAGGAAAACCAGCACCAAGAAGGTGGAGATCTGAGAGAAGAGCAGGGAAGCGGTGTAAATCGCACCGGCAGACAGGTACTTCCCGATGACGATGTCGAAATCATCCGCCGGCAATGTCAAAAGCAACTCGTCCGTCCCTTGACGCCGCTCTTCCGCCCAGATGCTCATCGTGATCGCCGGGATGAAAAAGAGCATGATGATCGGGAACCACTTGTTCAGCTGCCCGAGCGTCGCGAGATTGCTGCTGAAAAATTCATGGGGCCAAAAAGCCGCCATGGAGGTCAGCAAAACGAACAGGCAAAGGAACACGTAGCCGGTCGGGTTGCTGAAGTACCCGAGAAAATTCCGCTTGAGCACCGCGAAGGCTGCCCGTTTGCGTCTGGCCAGCAGGTAGATCGGTACGCCAACCACCACCAGGAACATCAAGTCCATCAACAGCAAAGTCGCAAAACTGACCAATCCCAATCCAGGTGACATGATCGATTATTGTCCTTATCGCTAGTTCGTGATTGATTCGCCAGGGGTCTCACCTCGGGCGGAAGAGAACTCACCGCCTCGGAGGCTAGCTCCATTCGACGGCCGTTCGCTTCCACCCGTCCGGGCCCCATCCATCAGGCGCTGGCATGCGTCAGTTTCTTGAACGCGCCATCGAGGTCTCCCTGCACCTTCTTCAGTTCATCGACCGATCCCTCAAAGACCTTGCGCCCTTCATTGATCATGATGACGCGGTCAGCCATCGCCTCCACCTCCTGGAGGATATGTGTCGACAGCAGGATCGTTTTGGTTTCTCTTAGCCGCCGCATCGTCGAGCGGACTTCGCGGATTTGGTTGGGATCGAGGCCTGCGGTCGGTTCATCGAGGATCAGAACATCCGGTTCGTGCAGAAGAGCCTGCGCCATCCCGACGCGCTGACGAAAACCTTTGGAAAGCTTGCTGATCGCCTTGTGCACCACACTTCCCAGGTCGCACAACTCAATGACCGCCTCGATTCGCTCACGCTTCCTCGCCGCACTCATCCCCCGTGCATCGGCAAAGAACGTCAACATGCTCATCGGCGTCATGTCGGGATAGAGCGGACCGTTTTCGGGAAGGTAGCCCAGGCGATGAGAACCGGCGATCCGGTCTTTGTACATGTCGTGTCCTGCGATTCTGGCGAACCCTTCGCTGGGGGCCAGGTAGCCGGTCAGCATCTTCATGGTGGTGCTTTTTCCCGCCCCGTTGGGGCCCAAAAACGCCACCAGTTCCCCCTCGTAGACCTTGAACGAAACATCGCGAGTCGCCGCGAAGGGACCATAAAACTTCGAAAGCCCCTCCGCCTCGATCATCGCTCTGCGATGGGCCGATGTGTCGCCGCTTGCTTGCGTGCTGCGATTCATTTCGTCGCTCTCCTAAGGCATTTCGGTCGCGATAGCGGGCCAGTTCCGGCAAGACTCCAGCCGGCGCCTTGCCAAGCCGATTGCCGCCAGGCAGCGAATTTTCGCCGCCACTGTGCCCGATGAAAGATCCTCGCCATGTTGCTTTTACGCAATACCCCGGCACCAGGTTCATTCGATCCCAGAAGCTAGTATTGAGCGCAGCCAAACCGGGATCCAGGCGATCACCACGCCTGCGGCCCCCCCGCAGATGGCTCCTGCCCCCCTCCGCTTGGTCATGCGGCATGGGGGCGGCAGGCAATCGAGGAAATCCGGCCCCAAAAGCATCGTCATTCAAAGAAGTTACAAAACTGGCGTATTCCCTTGCCGTGGAAGATTCTTCGTCGATAGCAAGGAGAGGATGGGAACTCTCAGGGATCGGCGTTTTGACCCCCGCGCAGCTTCTGTGGAATAGAAAAAACTCCACCCAAATCGATCTCAGATTATCCCATGCAGATCGATCCCAAGGGGATCGTAGGCAACTCGGCCAGCTCGAAAACAGAACGATCCCAAGATGGATGCCTTTTGCCGTCTGTCCGCATTGGGTTCCCCTGGATTAGAATGCATCGGGGTTTGGGACCAGAAACTTGGAGAGCCGCCGAGGTCCGCGCCAGGCTGTCCCAGAGGTGGTTCCACAGGATTGTCCGTAGCAGGAGTTGACCGAACATGTCGTCTGGTGATTCGTTCCAAAATCGCGGGGATGCCTTGGAGAATGAGTTCTTCCGCAAGGTGGACCAGGAGCTCCTGGAGCGGCTGCAGAAGCAGGCGGACATCGAATCGCTGCGAGAATGCCTCGGTATTCGCGATGACAAAGTCGCCGCTTCTCTGCTGGCTGCCGGTGTGACGGTTCGTACCGCAACTGCCTTGAGACTGGTGCCTCTGGTGGCCGTCGCCTGGGCCGATGGTCGGATCGAAGCCAGCGAGCGAGAGATGGTGCTCAGCGCTGCGGAAAAGCACGGCATCACCCCGCAAAGCCCAGGGGGACAACTCCTCCGAGGATGGCTTGATCAAAAGCCCTCACTGGAAATGATGGATACCTGGGTTTCTTACGCCGGCCGGCTAGCTGAAAAGCTAACGCCTCAAGAGAGCGCTCACCTGCGTCAGGTGATCGTCGAAGAGATGCAGCAGGTGGCCGAAGCATCAGGTGGCTTCCTGGGTTTCGCGGCAGTCTCTTCCGGCGAGAGCACCATCATCAAGCGGATCGAGGCGGCTCTTTCGCAAACAGCTTAGGATCCCCATGGGAACCGACCCAGGAACACCTCAGGTTGTCTGGCACCCCCAGACTGTCAGCAGAGAAGGGCGAGCGGAACGCAACGGCCACCGAAGCGCCCTGCTGTGGTTTACCGGTCTGAGCGGATCGGGAAAAAGCACGATCGCCAACTTGGTCGAACAGCGCCTCCATCAACTCGGCCGGCACACCTTTCTGCTCGATGGCGACAACCTGCGTCATGGCCTGTGCAGCACCCCCAAACTGCTGGCAGAGGAGAACTACCCAACCTCCTTCTGCGACCGATTCGGGCTTGGATTCTCCCCGGAAGATCGGGAGGAGAACGTCCGGCGCGTCGGGGAGACCGCGAGGCTTCTGGTGGAGGCAGGGGTGGTGGCGCTGACGGCGCTGGTCAGCCCCTACAGGAAAGACCGCCAGCGGATCCGCAAGCGGATGGAAGCCCTCGGCGGACCTGGGGACTTCGTCGAGATTTTCGTCGATACGCCTCTGGAAATCTGTATCCGGCGCGACCCCAAGGGGCTTTATCAGCAGGCCCTCGCGGGGAAGATTCCACACTTCACCGGAGTCTCCGATCCCTACGAACCACCTGATGCCCCGGAAATCCATCTGGATGGATCGGGCAACATTCCACCGCAACAACTGGCCGATCAGGTGGTCGCATTCCTGGAACGCCAGGTCTTGCCTCTTCCGCGTTCCTCTTGATCTCTTGGCACCGCAGGCGGGCAGTCTGCGTTGACACCCCTCCACCCAGTTGCTAATTACCGCCTGCTGGGAAGGCATCGAAGCCTGTTGAGTGAGGGATATGGTGCGCCGTCTTCAAGTTGCCTCAGCATTCTACCAGTCGCCATGGTGGCACGCTTTCCTGGTGATGGCACTGCTTTGCGCCTGCGTGCCACCCATCGGCCGCGCCCAATCTGCCGTCTGGAACGGCAACCTCACAAGCTCCCAGCAATTTACTGGCTCCCAGCCATTCGATCCCAACTGGCCCGAAGCCACGACATCCACCACTCCCGATCTGGGCGCGACGATCTCTGGAGAAACGACCAGCGACCTCTATTTTCCGGAAGCGATGCAGGCGGAGCCCGCCGGAAGCTTGATCGACCTGGACCGGCCGATACCCTGGAACTTCACCCCTCCGTCACCTGACGAACAAGGAGTGTCTCTGGAAGGCGAATCGACCGTCAGCAACACGATCCTGCCGGTCTGGCTGCGGATGGGGCCGCTGGACAGCTATCGCAGTGAGGAACGATCCCAGGAAGTGTTGCCGGGGGATGGCAATCAATTCGGCTGGTATTCCTGGAATTCCCAAACCTACCTGGATGCCGCTTCCCAATCGGGTCTGATGGGAGGCATCAACATCCACTGGCTGTCGGGGCCGGAAGTCGTACCGTTGCCACCGCGTCTTTATGACTTCGTGATCGGCTATCAGAATCGCGTGAAGCTGACCGAATCGCTTCGCGTCGATGCTGCCACCAGCATCGGCATTTTCAGCGACTTTGAGGACAGTGCGCGGGACGGGATTCGCTTCCCCAGCCACCTGGTTGGTTTCTACAGCCCCCACAGTTCCAGCGACTGGGTACTTGGAGTCGACTACATCGACCGAGATGACATCAAGCTGCTTCCGGTCTTCGGTTTTTCGTGGCACGATGACGCTTCGGCTCCCATCCGTTGGGACTTGATCTTCCCCAGACCACGTGTCACCGCTCGGATCTCAGAGCACCAATGGCTGTACGTGGCAGGTCGATACGAAGGAGGAAGCTGGGACATCGAGCTGCCGGATCAACGCGACGAGGTGATGACCTACCGGGATATCCGTCTGGTGGTCGGACTGGACTGCGTCAGCGAGGGCCGAGTCGATGGCCTGGAAATGGGATTTGCCTTTGATCGCCAGCTCCAGTTCCGCCACGCCGAATCCAAAGACCGATTCGACGATGCCTTCATCATCCGCTGGACCACTCTGCGGTAGCTCCAACAACCGATCGACTTTCAAAGGGCCTGGAATCTTGCGGTACCCAGCCAGGCCAACAAGATCAAACCCAATCCAACACCCCACCTCATGTATTGCCCTGAAATAGAGCCATCGGGACGAGGCGAAAGCCATGGGTGCCAGGAGACCAGCGTGTGCGCTAGTCCAATCCCGATCAACCCGAAAGCGAAATCGACGATAGCGCTGGCCGTGGAACAATAGCCGTTGACGAGAATGCACTGCGCCGCTTCGAGCAAGAAGCAAAAAACAAACATCCAACCTGCCGCAGATCGCAAAGATCGCAGAGGTCGTTTGTTCGATGTGACCAAAATCGCTGCGAGGATTCCCGCAAGCATCATCGGTCCGCTTCTCATAAGGATCTGGGAAAGAGAGCCCAGGTAACGAAAGTCAGGCACCAACGCGATCGTCAGCGACTCCACCTTGAGGTAGATTTCGCGCATATTCCCTTCGAATTCCAGAGGCTGAAGACGCCGGTAGATCATGTCGGCGACCAGAATCACCAGCGGCAATTCCAATGGACTAAATCCGCGAGGAGAGTAGGTGGAAGGCGACTCGTTGCGGCCAATCCAAACAGAGAGTATCAAAACTACGACGATCGCTCCAAAGGTTCCCCACAACGCTGCATGTACATGCTCCTTGAGCAGCAGCAGATTGCTGTCGAGTAGAGAGCCAACGCAAAAGTCGATGATTTGGGTGATCAAGGTAAAACAAATCGCGACGGAAAAAAGCCTCGCGTAAGCCGATATCGAAGGATTCGTTCCCAACAGGGCGTAGGATCCAAGGACCACCGAAACGACGAAGAACAGGAAAGATCTGCCAATCCATTGTCCAGTCTGCTCTTGATCGGGCAGCCATAAACTATGGCTAAACTGCTGGAAGGCATAGGGCAAGCCAAGTCCCATCCCTCTGGCATTTCGGAAACTGATGAACCCGTACACCAACGCTGCAGACAAGCAGAGCAACCATGGCATGCAACAGAGGCGAAGCTTCAAATACCGATCGGTATCCTCCCTCCATCGATGGCTCGCGACACGCTGCGTCGCCAACCAAAGTCCACTGAGAACCGTCGCGATCGCGACAAGCCATCCGAATCCCTGCACCATAGCCGACATCTGCTGATTGGTGCGGGCGCGATCGATCTGTTCCAACTGCTCAAAGTCTCTGAAGATCGACTCTCCCTTAAAAACTCTTTCGACGGGATCGATCCCGTGAATCCCGTTTTTTTCAAGGTGGGAAACCTCTCTCCTGGTTGACCGCTGAGGCGCATCGGGGCAGTACCAGATGTTCTCGGAAAACTGAATCGCCGTGCGTGGGATTCCCGGTTTAATATGGATCGCCGCCAACATGGATCGATCCATAAGTAAAAAGTTTCTTCGCGCCGTCACGTCCTGCGATTGAATCACATTCGGGATTTCCGACTCGGAAAGAAGTCGGAAAAACCAACGGGTCGGCTGGATTAGCCTGCAGTTCTCGATGAGTACTTTTTCTGCATTCACTACGCTGATGCTTGCCTCACCCCGCTCGATCTGGCAATCCTTCACCTCGATCCGGGTCGCTTCGTAATTCGCGTTCTGCGGCCACACGAACTCCAGCTTGGTCGTTCCTCCAATTTGAATACCTCGATTCAAAAAACCACGAATTTCGCAACTGCGAAAAGCAATGTCACTACTTCCTCCCTTAGCCGACAAACCGACGAGGCTCCATGACTTGCCGTCAAATATGCAGCGATCTACCAAAACTCTGCGACATCGCACCATGTCGATCGCACTACCATCACGAGCCCATCGGATCACCGAACAGTTTTCAATCAGCAGGTCATCGCAACCGGAGATCTTTATGCCATCGGAATTGAGGTTGGATCCACTATCCCGGATGACGAGATTCCTAAGTACGATGTGATGCGACCGCTCCACGCCGCCTTTGCGTGTTACGTCATCAATATGCAGACCGTTTTCCCAGGAATCAGTGAAAACCAATCCATCAACCACCAGCCAGGAACAACTTGAAAATTTTAGATTTTCCTGTCCACCGATGATGACGGCAGGTCGATCAGGGTTTTCTGATCGGATCACGATCGGTTGCTCGCGGGTACCATGAATCGCCTTCACTCCGACCCCGCCCCGATGGTACCCTTCCTTCAAAATCACCTCATCTCCAGGAACCAAGGTCGAAAAGACCGCAGAAAGTTTGGTCCCAGGTTCCACGACAATTTCCCTGCCCTGAACGTCGCTCTCCATAGCTTGCATGAGGAGCAAAACAAAGAGTACTGCGGTGAAAGCGCCGTATCTGGTGAATGGCAAGCGGCTGATTCCTTCACTTCGAGGCAGTGAGCGATCGGTCGCCATGAGACATCGTCCCATCTCGGAGAAATCGCTGTTCATGGATCTCATGGAATCACCTTGAGTGTGTCGATCGACTGATTCACAGAAGGCAGATGGGCTCTAACCAAGCGTCTGTTAGATGCCTCAAAGCGAAGCCCAGCATCGGTCGACCGACGACTCGACGACACTCGGTGAGATCGTCTCGGACGAAATCTGCTGCTTCAGTTCCTCCACCCTGGCAGCCCCCTCAATCAGATCTAAGCTCCACTGGAAATCGCGAGCTTCTCCAGGCTCCAGAACCACCAGTCGCCCTTGCTGTTGCTCGAATCCTCTGGGATTGGGAAACCCCGTCGCTGGCTCGATCCCTGTCACGTATCCATCCTCCAGGGCGCCGGTGTTCTTCCAGAGATTCAGGAAGGGAAGGGTGCGGGTATGGAATCCAATCGCCACCCCCTTTTCTCCCTTCGGATCAACCAGCATGGCGGTCGACCATCCCTGATCATCCGCTCGAGCTTTCATCAGATAGACCTGCTCGGCGAACCCTGCGGTCGGCCCTTCGTAACGGTTCCAATCGGAAACTCCTTCCGCTGCGCGCTCGTTGCGCGGGACCAGACGATCGAACGATGCATGCAGGGTCGACCCTTCGCCCAGCAGTGGAGTTCCAAGGTTGATGTGGTAAAGCAACTGCATCGTGGCAGGTGTCGACTTGAGGTTGACGACGCGATCGACGCAGGAAACTCCTTTGCGTCCGATTTCGAAGCGATACCGCACCTCCAGGCGGAGCCCTTGGATCAGAAAGCGCACCTCATCAACAGCCCCCACCACTTCCAATACCCCTTTTTGCCGATCGATGAGAACCTCCAGGTGATGGGCAGGCAGATTGCCGATTCGACCGTGGAGTGGATAGAGCAGCCGACCGTTGGAATCGTGCTCGGGAGCCCCATTGCTCTCCAGGCCGCAACGCACCACCAGCTCGTCGAATCCCTCCAGCCACCCCAGTCCGCTGGGATCGTGGACGGGAACCCACTGGGGATGGACGGGCCCCTTCACTGGGCTGGTCCAGCCCAGGGGCGTCGTTCCCGACTGGCATCGCCAAAGGCTCATTCCACGCGTCGCCAGAATGGTCGCTTCCCACTGGCCGTGACCAACCCTCAGTTGCTGCACGCCGCGGCGTTTCCCATCGCCAAGCGTCTCCCAGGCGAAGTAGAAATTGCCACCTTCCACCTCGATCGATCGCTCCATCGGGTCCGCTGTGGCTCCTGCTTGGCCATCGACAAGAACCCAGCGCGGAAAAAGGTCCCCAGATCCTGCATCGGTCGGTTTGGCCATCGCTGTAGCTCGTCTTTTCCGCGGTCCAATCCCCACATTCTGCCGACGACTTGGTGTCGCAACGGCTCCCTTTCGGCCACAATAACCGACATCTGGTTGGCTTGAAAGCCGACAGCCATCGGAATAAAACTAGTCGATTCCCGCGAACACTTGTGGGAATTGGCAAGATCCCCACCTGACCTCTCTCTGGAAACCACTCCATGACTCCCGTTCGACTTGATGAAGGCATGATCTCCAAGGACAACGTCGCCCGCATTCTGGATCGCGCTCTGGATGCCGGCGAAGGTCTGCTGCGCCTGACCCCAACCTGGGTCCCCCGTAGCTTCCTTCATCCAGGCAAGAGAATCAAACTGCACCCGCATGACTGGTATGCGTTCGGCGCCCAGCGCGGTGGGATCGACGAGCGATGGTTTGCCAGCACCACTGAAGCGGCCAACGAAGGGCGTGTCTGGCATGAAGGGCTCAGCTTCTGCCTCTTTGAGAACCAGAAGTTCCTCCTCAAGGATGCCGTCGCCGAAGCGGGCAATCGGCTGATCGGCCAAAAGATCTTCAGCCGCTATCAGAAATGGCCCGTTTACTCCAAGTTCTTCGACAACATGGGCCCCATCCCTCATCACATGCACCAGTCGCAGGAAGATGCAGCTCTAGTGGGACAGGAAGGGAAACCTGAGAGCTATTACTTCCCGCCCCAGTACAACAACGTCGACAACAATTTCTGCTACACCTTCATGGGGATCGAACCAGGGACAAGCAAGGAGCAACTGCGGCGATGCCTGGAGAATTGGAACCGTGGCGATAACGGCATCCTGGATCTCTCGCGGGCCTACCGACTGCAACGCGGAACCGGTTGGCTGATTCCTCCCGGGGTGCTGCATGCTCCAGGGTCTCTCTGCACCTACGAACCCCAGTGGGGCAGCGATGTCTTTGCGATGTTCCAGTCGATCGTCGAAGGCCGCTACGTTCCCTGGTCGCTTTTGGTAAAGGACATGCCACAGGAAAAGCACCAGGACCTCGACTTCATCATCGGTCAGCTCGATTGGGAAAAGAACGTCGATACACACTTCAAGGATCACAACTACCTGGAGCCGATCATCGATGCGGCGGCCAGCGGTAGCGGATACACCGATCGGTGGATCGTTTACGGCAACATCGACAGCAAGCAGCTCTTTTCCGCGAAAGAACTGACGGTTGAACCCGGTGCCAAATGCGTGCTGAAGGATCCGGGTGCCAGTGGATGGATCACGGTGCAGGGCAAGGGAACGATCGGAAAAATGGCTCTCCAGACACCGGCGATGATTCGCTTTGGGGCCAACACCGAAGACGAAGTCTTCATCTCACACGAAGCCGCGACGCGTGGCGTGGTGATTGAGAATACGGGTGCCGAGCCGTTGGTTGGCCTCCGGTACTTCGGTCCCGACGTCCATCCCAATCTTCCCGCCAACGGTGCCTGGAAAAAGAACTGACGGCAATCGATCCGGGGTGCTGAATTGTCTCAGCGCCCCGAGGTGCAAACCCCATCCTCGGCTGCAATCCTTCCCACTGGAGACCTCGTCATGACCTCCCCCACCTCTCCGAAACTCCATAATGCCATGTGGCCTGGTCTGGTTGGAAAAGGCCACGACCCCGGACAGGAACCCCCGATCAGCCTCGAACGGATGCTGGATCTGACCGCAGCGGCTCAGGTCAACGGCCAGAAGTTCGATGGGATCGACTACTTCCTCTTCCATCCCCACACCGACCCGACTGCCACCGACCAGCAACTGCACCAGATCGCCGATTTGATCGCGTCCAAGGGATTCGCTGTCGGTTCGCTGGTGGCCCCGGTCTGGCCCGGCACCGTCGGCGACTCGGCCATGGGCGATCTGGAGTCCCGCCAAAAGTTTCTCAATGCCGTGCGCGTCGCCTGCCGAATCGCTCGAGTCTTTGAGGACCACGGCGTGCGAAAGTACGGCGTCATCCGCATCGACTCGGCCGAGTTCGGGGTAGAGAAGTGGAGAGCCGACGCGAAGGCAAACACCGCGCGGATCGCGGAAACGTTTCGGGAAGCTGGAAAGATCGCGGCCGATCAGGGCCAGAGGTTGGCAGCCGAAGGGGAGATCTGCTGGGCAGGTATGCACTCCTGGAAAGACATGCTGGACCTTCTGGAAGAAGTTGGCATGCCCGGCACCGTCGGCTTCCAGGCCGACCTGGCGCATACCTACCTTTATCTGATGGGCTACAACGCTCCCGAGCATGCGCTGCTGCAGCCAGGGTACAGCGAGGAGGAATTCTGGGATGCCTACGAACGGATGACCGACAAACTGCGCCCCTGGACGATCGATTTCCATGTCGCGCAGAACGATGGCCAGGTCCATGGCGCTGGATCGCACGATAAAACAGGCAAGCACTGCCCGGCCGATGACCCCAACGGGAAACTCGACATCGTCCGCTGCTCGGGCTACTGGCTGAAGGACGCAGCCAAACGCGGCATCCAGCACATCTGTTGGGATGGTTGCATGTTCCCCAACAAAACGCTGGAAACCGCATCCACCTGGAATACGATCCTCGACACGATGCTGAAAGTTCGACAGGCTCACGGTTGGTAACCCCACCTGCTGCTCGTGGCCTAGCCGCTCTCCAAGCGGACTAGGCCATCCTCCCGGTTGCATCAATCTTTTTCAGAACAAAGGTCTTCCCCCAAGATGGCTCAACACACCCCCCTTCGCATCGGCATGGTCGGATATGGTTTCATGGGACGCGCCCACTCCAATGGCTACTCCCAGGCCAATCACTTTTTTCCGCTGAAGTACCAACCAGTGCTCCAGGCTGTCTGCGCCCGCAACCCAGACAAGGCAAAGGCATTCGCCGATCAATGGGGCTACCAGTCGATCGAAACCGATTGGCGGAAGCTGGTGGAGAGAAAGGATATCGATGCAATCGACATTTGCACGCCGAACAATCTCCACAAAGAGATCGCTCTGGCGGCTGCCGCCAACGGCAAGATGATCCTCTGCGAAAAACCTCTCTCGATGAATGTCGCCGAGGGAGAGGAAATGGTAGCGGCGGTCGAAAAAGCCGGTGTCGCCAACACGGTCTGGTACAACTACCGTCGCATCCCCGCCGTGACCCTCGCCAAACAGCTGATCGAGGAAGGCAAGCTGGGACGTATCTTCCACTACCGTGCCGTCTTCCTGCAGGACTGGACGATCTCAGAGGATGTTCCTCAAGGTGGCACCGCCACCTGGCGATTGGATGCCACCGCTGCCGGCAGCGGGGTAACCGGCGACCTGCTGGCCCACTGCATCGATACCGCCATCTGGCTCAACGGTTCCATCGACTCGGTCTCGGCTGCCACCGAGACGTTCGTCAAGGAACGGATGCATGCTGAGACCGGCAAGAAAGAGAAAGTCGAAATCGATGACGCTGCGGCCTTCTTGGCACGCTTCCGCAATGGATCGCTAGCTACCTTTGAATCGACCCGTTACGCTCGAGGACACAAAGCGCTCTACACCTTCGAAATCAACGGCGAACACGCGTCGATCAAGTGGGACCTCCACGACCTCCATCGCCTCAGCTACTTCGATCATCGCGACGAGGGCCGCGTTCGTGGCTGGCGCAGTATCCATGTCTCCGATGGCGATCAGCCCTACATGAAGAACTGGTGGGTTCCAGGGCTGCAGATCGGCTACGAACACAGCTTCGTTCACCAGGTCGTCGATTTCCTCAAGAGCCTCGAGACAGGTCAACCCTGCAGCCCCACCTTCCGCGAAGCTCTGGAAACCCAGCGTGTCTGCGATGCGGTGCTGGCCAGCGCCCAAACCGGCGCCTGGCACAAGGTCTGATCGCCTTCGGCCAACCTCACCATCATGGGGCTCGGAAGAGACAGCCCAGCTTCCGAGCCGCTGGATGGTTCTTGGGTCTGCCGCTACCGGACGGCTAGTTTCCTGGCGAACGCCAGCAGGACACGTGGTTCGATCGTCCTTTCGCTCCCCCGCGACTTTTTCCCTGGACCGCTGCGTACGCCTTGGAAGAAAAAGGCGATTTCGGGGAACTCGGTGGCCTCAACTGCACCCCCACCCAGGTGCACTGCTCTGGACGATCGACTCGCCTTGGACACCCCAGCAGCCTGATTCTCACACGGCGGCAATTCTGCGAAGTCATCGAGGGATTTCGAGCAACCAAGAAAGTGCACGCCACGCGGCATGCCCTCTCCCATCGCATCAGGCAGCACTGCCCGCCCCCGTCACTGCTGCCCGTCGCCTTTGACCCCGACGGTCCGCCTCCGGCTCTCCGGAAAGCGGCTTGGCCGACTGCACCGAATTGGTCGTCATGCTTCCTGGAGTTCGAACCAAGTTCCAAAGAAGCACTAGACAAAGCAATCGCCCCAACGTGGAAATCAGAAAGACCTGATGGTAAATGCCGAAAGCCGCAGCTCCCTTCCACAAAAGCCATCCCCCCAGCATCGAGCCGCCGCACCAAGCGATCGAATTGGCTAGGTTGAATCGCGTCATCACCCGGGCGCGGACCGATTGCGGTATTTGATTAAGAAACACCAACTGGAATCCCAGTTCGTAACCGGCCCAAAGGACTCCGGAGAGCGCTTGGACGAAGAAGATCCAGCGATGGTCGTTCGAAAGGGTCCAGAGCGAGGCCAGAGGCACCACCCCAATGGCCCCGACGACCAGAAGTTTCATGCCTCCCCAACGCTTCGCCAGCGCCCCCCAAATGGGAGATGCGATCGCCTTGCCACCCAAAGCGGCAGCCACCAGTAGGGTGAATTCCCCGTAGCTCAGCTGCAACTGCTTGAGCATGTAGGGGATGAAGAAAGGACCAGAGAATTGGACAAAGGCCTGCATCGCGACCAGAAAAAGAATCAAACGCCAAGCCAGCTTCATCGATTCGGGCCGCTCCGCACGATCCAGCACCTGCTCCGCTTTCTCTTCCTGTCCCCTTCGCCCGCTGTCGATCGGCGCCTGATGTTTCAACAGAAACAGCACCGATGCCAGACGCGATAGACCCGCCAACGCAAAGAGGACAGCAAATCCCTGCAACTCCCTGCCGGCCGACGCGCTGAACGATAGGATCAATCCGCCGATCAAAAAACCGATCATCGTCGCCAGTTGAAGCCATCTTCCGCGCCGACCAAAGAAACGGCTGCGGATCATCCCAGGTACCAACTGCGTGATCCAGGCGCTCCAGGCCGGCCCACCCGACATCCCAGCGCCCCAATAGCAGGAGACAACCAGAAACAGAAGCAGGGGATCGATCGATCCGTAAAGGGCGGCTAACAGCAACGGAACGAACATCAACGCCTGCACGGTACAGGCCAGAACCACCCACCGCTGATACGATCCCAATCTGCGAATCGCCCAGGGAGAAATCGTCTGCAGCAAACCACCGAGAAGAATCGGGATGCTGACAATCCAACCCGATGCTACTTCCCCCATCCCAATCGCCAGCGCGAAAGCAGGAATGTAGGTTTCGCCAAGCCCCACCATCAATCCGAAAAAGCCGCCATCGGCGGCGCTACGAGCCAGATTGGCGCGCAGCACCTGACCGGGTGCTTTGGCACCCTTCCGTTCTACCACCTCCATCGCCGCAACCTTCGCTTCCGGCTTCCATCTGGGCGGCTCGCCGGAGTGCCGCTATCAGGTCCGCGACCGGTTGGCTGGAACTCCCTTCCGCCCATCCCCGTCGCCGCCAACCCCCCCTTGGTCGAAAGATAGCTCCACGCCCCGGCGAATCAAGAGCAGCTTTTTCGGATTCCTGCTGCTGCCATCCACAAGAAACACGGATCCGAAGACGCTATGGCGTCCACCCTTCCACTGGCCCCCGTAATCGGGTGCTCCTTCCTCCTGTGGCCCCTCAAGCCGCAAAGCCGGGCGATTTTTTGTGCCCCTTCCCGAATCGCGGCCGCTCGGGAACCTCCTCCTGCCCACCGCACAGCGACCGGAATCGATCGATGGTATCAGCGGGACCGCCCTAGGAGTGGCTCGACGCTTCCTCCGATAACCAATGCTGAATAAGACTTCCTTCATTCAAGGCGCTTCGCTGAGAGTTCTTCGCTGAGAACTCTTCATGGGGAAGATCTAGCCAAAAATGGAAGCCCAGAACAGAATTCAACTTTCGGGAATCCTACTCTCTCCCAGCCACTCACCCTTTTCGACTTCCAGCTCGGTCAAGGACTTTTCATGAAATTTCGCGAACTGCCGCTCGCCGGTGCCTACGCCATCGATCTGGAGAAACGGGAGGACGATCGAGGATTCTTCGCACGATACTTCTGCCAGCGGGAATTTCAGGAGCAAGGGCTGGTCCACCAGTGGGTTCAGATCAACAACAGCTACTGCCACCATCGCGGCACGCTGCGAGGTCTTCATTACCAGCTTCCTCCGAAAGCCGAAGTCAAGATGGTTCGATGCATCGCAGGAGCCATCTGGGATGTGATCGTCGATCTTCGACAAGGCTCTTCCACCTTCGGCAAGTGGACAGCGCTGGAGCTGTCATCATCCAACCGCACCATGATGTATGTGCCCCAAGGCTTTGCGCATGGCTTTTTCGCTCTGACAGATGACGCGGAAATCCTCTACTGCGTCTCAGAGTTCTACAGCCCCACTCACGAACGAACGCTCCACTGGAACGATCCGCTTCACAAGATCGACTGGCCCGGCCAGCCTACGGTTGTCTCCGACAAGGACCAGAACACCCCGTTCTGGAATCCTGCTCGCGATGTTGGAATCGTCCTTCCCGGATAGCATGTGCGTTCGACTCCCCAGACTTCAAACGCCCCTCTCGTTCCCGAGCATTCCATGAAACCGATTCTGGTCACTGGCGGCAGCGGCTTTATTGGACGGCAGGTGTTGCGATCGCTTCAGAAGCAGCCTCAGCCCTTGCGGCTTCTGGTTCGCCCCGGACAGGGTTCGAGTCTCTCGATTCGCGAGGGGATCGATGAGGTGATCGAATCGGGGGATCTGTTTTCCGAACCGCTGGATCGGATGTGCCAGATCACCAGCGGCATCGATACGATCGTCCATGTCGCTTGGTACGCTGAACACGGCAAGTACCTGCAGTCGGAGAAGAATCTCGATTGCCTGATCGGCACCCTGCAACTAGCCAAAGCTGCTTCGCTACAGCAGGTGCGTCGATTCGTCGGTGTGGGCAGCTGTTTCGAGTTCCGCTTTGGCCCCGAACCACTTGCACCCGACAGCCCTCTAGCCCCGGAAACACCCTACGCCAGCGCCAAGGTGGCGGCCTACTATGGACTTCTCCACTGGTTGGCTCTTCACCAGATCTCCTTTGCTTGGTGCCGGCTTTTCTACCTGTTTGGCGAGGGCGAAAACCCCAAACGACTAGTCCCTTATCTCCATCAGCAATTGGCTCAGGGCCATCCGGTCGACTTGACCAGCGGCAATCAGGTCCGCGACTTCATCGATGTCCGCGAAGCTGGCCGTCAGATTGCGCAGATTTCCCTTTCGGACCGCCAGGGGCCTCAGAATATCTGTACCGGAAAGGGGATCACCGTTCGGCAACTGGCGCTGGATGTCGCTCAGCAATATGGCCGCCCAGACCTCCTTCGCTTCGGGGCACGCCCCGACAACCTCACGGACCCTCCATTTGTTGTCGGAATCCCTTCCATCCCGACCGCCGACCCCTCGACATTCTAACATTCATTAGAATATTCTTTGGATCGACCAGGGGCTCAATCTTCCATCGATGCAGCAAGCCGCTCCACGTCCGGCCTACCCTCGAACAGAAGGCGCCTGGGTTGCCATCGCCAGTCAGGCGATCAACCAGACAGCCGTTCTCGTAGGATCTCCACGATCCGCTGGGCTGCCTTCCCGTCCCATCCCTGAGGTGCCTGTCGGCGGCCGATTTCCCCACGCACCACGCGCTGGTAGGCCTGAGCGATTCGGTCGGGATCGGTCCCTGCAAGCTGATTGGTTCCATCGGTCACCGTCACCGGCCGTTCGGTGTTCTCGCGTAGGGTGATGCAGGGTACCTGCAGAATGGTTGTCTCCTCCTGAACCCCTCCGGAGTCGGTGAGCACCACTTTGGCATGGCTGGTCAACTTCAGGAAATCGAAATACCCCATCGGCTCGGTCAGCCTCAGCCTCTCCATCCGATCGATCCGATCGGCCAGACCGAATCGCGAAATCCGGTCGCGTGTCCTTGGATGGACGGGAAATACAACATCCATATCCTGAGCGATTCTGGAGATCGATTCGACGATCCTTCCGAAGACGACAGGATCGTCGACATTGGAGGGTCGATGCAATGTCACCAGGGCATAGCCCCCCGATTCGATCCCCATCTGCTCGAGGATGGTCGACTCTTCGGAGCGGTGTCGATGGGCCAAGAGCGTATCGATCATGCAGTTGCCGACCAGAAAAATCTTCTCCTGGGCGATCCCCTCGCGCTGCAGGTTTTCGACTCCACTGGGTTCGCTGACAAAAAGGTACTCGGACACCGAATCGGTCAGGATGCGATTGATCTCCTCGGGCATGCCGCGGTCCCCGCTTCGCAGGCCCGCCTCGACATGCGCCACAGGGATATGGGACTGGACGGCTGCGTACGTGCAGGCGATGGTCGAGGTGACATCGCCCACCACCATCACCACATCGGGCCGATGCGTCAGCAGTACCGGTTCGAAGGCCAGCAGGATCTTTCCCATCACGCTGGAAATCGTTCCCGACCCCACCTCCAGATGCGCATCGGGCCGCGGAATCCCTAGTTCCTCGAAGAACCGATCGGACATGTTGGGATCGTAGTGCTGGCCAGTATGCACCAGCAGCGCCTGACAATCGGGCGCTTCATGAAGGGCCCGCATCAGCGGCGCCACCTTCATGAAGTTCGGCCGGGCTCCAGCGATGACCATCGCTTTCATCGATCCAGTTCTCCCGTCGCGTCGATCACTGCCAGCAGACTACCTGTTGCCGCTTGTCCTTACCTAGCTTCCCGCCGACGCGGCAGGAGCCCCTTCCACCAGCGATTCCATCTGCAGGATCAACGCATCGGGCAGATACTTCTGCATCATCTGACGCGTCGTATCGAACATGGTATCGATCCGCTTCTGGGTCGCGAAAGGAATCGGTGGTCGATCGGTCGCCAACACCTTGCGCTGCACCGACTCCAGTGTCTTGGCTAGGCGATCGTAGGTCGCCACCCGCTTGAGTTCATCCAGCAGCTTTCGGGCATCATCGCCTTTGCCTTCCTTGACCCGCGCCTGGATGCGCATCGCCAGCATCTGTCGCCTTGCGACCGCATCGACGATTTCACCCTGAAGCCCTCTCAGGAAGGACTCCGCCTCCAGCCGCCGCGAATCATCCGGAAGCTCTGCGACTTCCTTTTCATTCAATCCGACTAGAATCGGCAAGCGAGCCAACACGGTCTCGCCGTTGCGAACATAGTAGAGAAACAGCGGAGCTCGCAGCTGAACTTTTTCTTTCGGCACAGCCGCTGGAGGAACAGGTGCAGCGGGGGCCGCTGGAGGTGTGGCAGAGGTAGAAGCTGCCGCTGCAGTATCCCCTGCGGCAGCAGGCGCCGAAGGAGCTTCCGCAGGGGCTGGGGACGAAGGCTGGGCTGGGGACGAAGGCTGGGCCGGGGGTGACGCCGCTGCCCCTTCGCCCCCAGGTGCGGGCTGCTCATTGGTTGCAGCAGGCTGCGTGGCGGCGGCCGAAGCACCGTCTGCCGCCGTCCCTTCCGGCTTCCTGGCGTCATAGAGCGCCACGCCCGGTTCCCGTGGATCGATCGTGAAGATACCTCGCCAATCGCTTCTGCCCTGCATGTCGAGATTGGTGTCCCCGGGAGACCGCTGGTAGACTGCCAGCCCCACTGCCGGCGACTGCGTCTCCCCCCTTAGCTTCAGCTCCAACTGCGTGCGATCGTGCGTCGGCTTCACCCGCAGTGCCACACGTTGAGTTCGTTTGTTCTGCCGTCCCTGGAGCGCTCCACGAATCCCGGAAAAGATCGCGCCGCGCTGCCGGATTGCATCTCCCTCGGTCACGGCGATGTAGGTCCAAGGAACCTCCTGCAAAAGCGTGGGCGTCCCGAATCGATCATTGCGCCGCAGCAACGGAATCAGGACGTCACCCAGATAGATCTTCGCCGGATGCTCTTCGGCGACGATCAAGCCAGCCGCTCGCACCCGCATCTCCACCGACTTGGCATCCGACTGTTCGATTCTGGCCACAGGGCAGAAAGCTTCGCTGGCACCATAACCAATCAGCCTCGGCAAACTCTCCCAGTGGCTGCACTCCAGCATGATTCTCGGTCCAAATCTCCGCATCGGACAGTCGAACTCCCGAATTTGGCATTCCAGAAGATCCGCCTTCCTCTGCACCACTACCATCAAGATCTTGTCCATCGACCGAACCAGCGAATCGACCTGCCAGGGCAGTCGAACGAAAACAGGTCGAGCATATTCCTTGAGCCCTTCGGCATCGACTTGAGGAATCATGGCGGCGGCATGGGTTCCATCCGCCACCCCCTGCAACAACTCCTCTAGTGTTTTCGCCTTACCCGCCAGCTTGGCGGCCAGTTTATTCCAGGTCTCAACCCCTTCAAATCGCTTCAATTCGCCCAGTACCTGCTGCTGCACGGAATCGACCATCGCCACCTGATCGATTTTTTCCAGTACGGCATCAAGCGTCCGGATCGTCTTGGCCTCCGGATGGTCCTTGCGAACCACGATCACCATCTCACCGGCCATCAGATCGTCATATTGAATCGACTCCAAGTTGCGCTGCATGCGAACTCGCAGTAGTCCCGGCGCCTCGGTCGACTGCTGAATCCAGGTTGGACCGAACACCAGATCCACCTGCTGATCGATCTCGCGGTAGAGTTCCTGCCTCACCTGATCGCTTATCGGGATCGAAGGATCGATGCTGACCCAGGTCGTCACGCGGTAGGGATCGTACTCCCAGACCCCCTGTGCCCGCACGTTTGGTGCGGCACATAGGAACAGTGCTCCGATCCAAGCAGCCAACAGCGCCACTCGACATCCATGCGATGGCCACCGATTCGCTCGGGCTGCCCACCCGCTCGGCCGAGCAAAACATTCACTTACTGTATGCGTATGCGCCATTTTTCCATGTCCTGATAGAGGCTCATCGGCCGCTTGGCCGTGCCGCTGACCTCCGAACGAAATGCCGAGGTGTCGGTGATCTGCCAGAGCGGAAGTACCGGCAGATGATCATCGATGAGCGAATGAAGGTCCTGCAGCACTCGACGTACTTCCGCCCAGTTCTTGGCGAATCGAAGCTGCCCCAGCGCCTGCACGATGTAGGGATCGTTGGTTGCAGCCACTCCATCGGCCCCCAGCAAGCGTTCGGCATCGGTCGCCGGTTCCCACATCGCCGCCGAGACATAAAGCAGGTCGACCTGGTCGGCACCCGCACTCGATTGCCCTTTGGGCAGCACCACCAGCGTGGCGGGGATATCGAGAATCTTCCATTGCTGAACGAACGCCTCCCCCGCGATCCTCGCCGCTTCGTAATCGGGTACCCCCAACCGAATCGGCTCCAGCTTCGGCTCTGGTTCCTTCTTCTTAGCCGCCAGCTTCTTCAACTTCTCGGTCGTCAACAGGATTAGCAGTTTGGCAAGTCGTGGATCGTAAGCCACCGGCTCGATCGATACGTTGTAGGCATACGAGAGGGGGTCGGAATCGGATTTGCCAAGAGGAAACGGGCCGCTGATCAATCGGCTGTCGGCGCTGGTCTCTCCTCCAAGAATCTCCCCAGCGAGGATCGCTTCTCGATTGATTCCGTACAGGAGTGCCCTTCGAAAATCGGCCTCCTGCAAAAAGCGATGATTGCCTTTGGGAACCAGCATGTGGCTGGTCGGCAGCGCGTAGGGTTCTACGCGAATCCCCTTGATGCCAGCCAACAGCTTGGCATCGGCCGGATACAACTGGTCGATCGCTTCGATCTCTCCACGCACCAGATCCGACACGGCTCTACGAGGATCGCTGTAGAACCTTTCCACGATCTCCACCGGCTGGCCGGCCGTCGGAGGTTTGTCTTCATCCCACAGAAAGGAATTCGCGTCGCTATCCGCAGGAGCAATCCGGTAGGAACCTACCTTCTTGGGAGCTCCTTCCCCATACATCTCCGGGAGCTGCCATTGCATTAGCGCATGAGGCAGCACGTGGGGGCTGCGCAACTGCACCAGCAATCGATCCTCCCCCTCTTGAGAGATCTGATCGAAGATGGCAGCCCAGCTGGGTCGATAGTCGGGGGACTGCGGTCTGGCACGACGCAGCAACCACTGGCTAACTTCCAGCATCCCGGGACCATTGCCTCCCGGCTCCCGAAACTTCAGCTCCAACTGCTTCCGATCATCGCTCTGGCTGTACGTTCCCAGCGTGAATCGGTAGTCGCCCCCTTCGGGACCGGTATTCCGAAACTCGAACAGCGGCTGACTGACCAGCATCCCGCTGCGCCGGCCTGCCCAATCGCTGATCGAAGTAGGGTCCGGCCTGTCGCTGCGCTGGAAGACGCCAACCCGGATCATCGGATACGCCGACACCAGCTCCTGATAAAACGGTTTGGCACCCGGCAGATCGGGATAGGTTGCCAGCATCTTGCTAGCCAGCACCCGCGCCTCGCGCAGCTTCCCCTCACCCTTCATCTGCTCCGCCTGCTGCTTCAGTTCAGTCGCCTGCTGGCGGAAATGGCTGTCCCACTTGCTCACCACCTCCAGCGGTGGATCCTTGTAGTCCCTGCCCAATCGCTTCAGCAGAATATCGGCCGATCGTTCATCCCCACTTTTCTGGAACCCATCGATCATCAATTCGGCGACTGCGGAGATGCGCTGCAGAGTCGATTCGGTTCGCGATGCAGGGTAGGTCCGATAGAGCTCTTCCAGCACCGCCAGCCCATGTGCCTTATCCTGGCGGTTGACCATATCCTCGGCACTGCCCGTCAGAAACGATTCCTGCAACTGAGCCAGGCCCGCCGTGTTGGGATGATTCTCGATCAGATAATTCAGATGCTCGAACGCCGAAGCATAGTCCTTGATCTGCATCAGGCGTTTGGCTTCCTGCAGCACTAATTCCTCGTAGAGCTGAATCTTCGCGATGTCTTTCCACTTCACCTCGTACTTGCGATCCGGGTGAATGGTCATCGAGACAATCAGCTTTTCGGTCGGATCGGGAGAGGAGGGGACCTTGCGATTTGGGAAATCGAGCGGTAGGACGCGGACGATGTCGCCACCAGCTTCGGCCGTCAACGTGATCAGGTCAAACGGCCGTTCATTCATGATCGACTCATCGACCTCGACCGCACCTGTCTTTCCAACCCTTCCCCCGACGCCATCACCCTCTTCCTCTTGCCAACCAGCGGCGCGGGGAAGGGGGGCCAGCGACAGCATCAATGCCACCCAAACAACCTTCCAGGTGGTAAGTTCGAGGAACGAAACAGATCGAAGGAGCTGCATCATGAGCCACCTCCAGGGAGCTGATCGGCTGGCACTTCGATCACCACTCCTTGGTCGCCAGGCACCAGCACACGCCCCCCCGCCACAGCCGGGGCATAGCTGAGCGGCTCACCGATCTCTACGGGAGTCACTGCGGATCCGTCAGAATCCTTGACGCCATACAGTCGCCCAGCAGCCGACGAGATCCACCACAGGCCACCTTGAGCCACTGGAGGGCCGACCAGCGAGGCGCTGGGAAGCGGCGTCGACCATCGGCGAGCCCCTGCTTCATCGACCGCCACCAGCCCTTCTCCATCGGTCCAGACCAACAGCCCACCTGGAATCGCATAAGGTCCCCAGGCGACTCGCCCCGACAACTGCAGGCTCGCCCCCTTCGAAAGATCCGCCCCTTGGTAGAACTCCAGGAGATCTCCGGTCGGGCCACTGGCCACACCCACCACCGACGAACCGACGCCGATCCAGGGCCCAGTCAACGGCCGTTCGGTGGTGACTTCCTGCAGAGACCGAATGGCATTGCCGGTCGCCAGTCGGTACAGCCGCTGTTTGTTGTCGGCGACAACTACCGTCTGCTTGTCTGGCATCAGAACCGCTCCGGTCCACGCCTGCCCACCCTGCGGATCCAGCGGCGGCTGGAAGGGCTGCGCCTTGGTTTCCCCAGTCCCAGGGTCGACCATAGCGATCTGACCATTGCTGAGCAGCAGCAGCAGGTTGCCACCTACCGGCACCGGAGTTCCGGTGGCCACCGCCCCTCCCAGGGCCATCGCCACGCGCCGCAGCGGTGCCGCAGCACCCCCAGACGTCTCCGCGACAATCATCTGGTTGCCCTGGGATTCATTGAGCATCACCCAGCGACCGTCCCCAGCGTCAACAGGACTGCGAAACAAAAGCGAACGCTCGTTGCGACCAGCATTCTCGACCATCTTGGAAGCTCGGCCGCTGGCCAGATCGTCGGCTTCCACGCGATAATCAGCCGCCTGGCTGGTCACCGCTCGCATCGGGAATCCCTGATCGCCTGGAAGGAGCGCCGAGACCGGAGTCCCCAGATCGACTTCCCAGGCCATCTCTCCACTGACCCCATCGACCGCCGCCACTCGCACACCACGCGTCCCCCGAAGGATTCGCGAATGCACCACCAGGGGTCCCAGACGCTGCGCGGGACCTGTGAATTGATCCTGATCTTCTTTCACCCACTCGGGATCGAGCAGTTGCTTGCTGACGACCACCTTCAAGCGAGTGAAGTTGCGGCCGGTCAGCCACAGTTCGTTTTTATCGAGCAATGGCCAGAGGTCGCGTGGCTGAGTTTCGCTGGCCACACGCGAAGCCAACTTAGTGACCTGATCGGTCGCATTCGATGGCTCGATATCGAGAATCACCACCTCCCCTAGATCGGTCACCAGCACCACCCGACGTCCCTCGACCTGAGCTGGAACGACGACATGTCCGCGCAAGCGAATCGAAGGCTGGCCTGGGGTGAGATTCTTCCCTTGGTCGTCACACTTGAGCACGCGAATCAGGCAGTAACCGGGTCCTTCGTTCTCAAAGATCAGCACATGCCCTAGTGCGTAGACAGGCGGAACCTTGACGGAACCTTCTCGATGCCCCAGGTAAAAGACTTCGTCGCATGCACCCGATCGACGGGAGACAACGTAAAGATTGGAATGGTTACCGAGCACATAACCGAATTCCCGGCCTCCATAAAAACCAGGGCTGACGTCGACCGGCTGCGGCAACTGCTTCCCCCAACGGCTCATGCCCGTCTGGAGATCCAGCGCGCACAGCTTGCCATCGCGCGATGCCACAAAGAGGTCATCGCGATCGACCATCGGCGAGAGGACCGGACCGCCCAGCGAGGCTTCCCACAAGGCGCTACCATCGGCGGTCTGCATCCGGCGCACCAACCCCTGCTCGGGGAAGTTAGCGATCCAATCGCTTTCGAGTTCCTTGGCCACCCGCAGCGGATCCCCCTGCCATTGACTTCCAAGGTACTTCCGCCACTTCACATCGCCGCTGCGTGCATCGAGCCCGTAGGCGGCATCCTTGGCGCGCACCACCACGGTCCCATCGACCTCGGCAGCAACCGCTCCGCCGCGCCGATTCGCCAGGATGGCGTTAGGCAGTGCAGGAACCGCCGACGGGGGATTGGCGGTCGATTGCACCTGCACGGTCGATGATCCAACCAGCGACTGCTGGATCCTGGTCGCCTCGGCCACCAGTTCCACGATCTGCGGCTCGGTCTCAAGCTGCGGGTAGTTTCTCACCAGGGCACGGCGCGCTGCATAGGCCATATCGACTTCCTGTTTCGCCAGCGACTCCTTCATCGCAGCGACGGTTGCCACCAAGTCCTCGCTCCGTTTGATATCGCGCACGATCCGATCGCGGCTCTCCTCGATCCGCTTGATCCGCGCCTCGTTCTGATTGCGTTCCTGAGTCCCGACATACTGCGGGTTCTGAATCAAGGTCAGGTGCTCTTCCAATCCGCCCACCAGCGTCTTCTTTTCGTCGATCGCCTTAGCGTTATCGGCCTTCTGATTGAATTTCTCAGCAATCGTCAGCAGCGCACTGGCCAAATCCGGCCGCTCGGCAGTCAACGCCGATTCTTCCACCAGCGTTGGCAGCGTTTCCTTGCTGACTTTCAGCGCCTCGGCCGGATCCGTCGATCGCTCAGCCGCATGACGAATCTTCGATAGGCCGATCCGTACCCTTGCCAGACTTGCATTCTCATCCGACGGGAATCGCTTCAGAAACTCCGAGTAGCGGGCTTGGGCCAGTTCGTAATCCCGCCCTTCATACGCTTTCTTCGACATGTCCAGCCAGTCGCTGGAGCTTCCTTTCCACATCCAGTAACCCAATCCGGCCAGCGGCACCAGTAGCAACAGCAGGATCGAAAGAAATCCATAGATGCGGAACTGATCCCAGTTGTTCTTCTTCGCGACTGGCAGTTTGGTGGTTGCGCGCGGCAGGGCAGTCGTAAAGGCGTCATCGACCGGTGCGGGAGCACGCGATGCCTTTCGTTTGCTCTTCTTCGGCAGTACCACCTTCTGCGATGGCTCCTCCTGCGGTGCGACCGACTCCTCTTCGATCAAGACCGCCGCTGGCGGCGTCTTGTCGGAACCGCTCCGCCGAGGTTCGGCTAGAAGATCATCCGGTATCAGATCGAGGTCGTCCTTCGACTCCGATCTGGCCGGAGGCTTTTCGCTACCTGCCGTCGGCTGGTCATCGCGCAGCGATGCAATCAGCTTGGTCGCCTGAAAGCGAGTCAGCTGGCCATTTTCTACCAGAACTTTAGCGACCGCTTCGGGTGTGACTCGCCCTTTCGACTCGGCCAATTGCCGCCGCAATTCGGCGATCACTTCCTTGTCGATCAGACCCTGTGACTCCAACAGATCGATAAATTGCTTTGCTTCGCTCACGTTCGACACAGCTCTTTCGCGTGGAAAAGTCAGAATGATGGATCAGGCAAGCAGCAGCGCTTCCAGTGCACGCTCAATCGAATTCCTCGACCACTGAAACCTGAAACGACGAAAATCCTTTGGTTCGACCGGCATCCAGCGCCTGGATTACCGCCTGGTGGATGCAGTCCTGATGGGCCTGCACAATCAGCTTGGTCACTTCATCCTCGGCCCCCGAGTCGAGCCTCGCTTCTTCCAGCAAGCCGATCAGATCCTGCTTGCTGGCCGCATCCCGCTCGGTTCCATCCGGAAACAGCACGGTGTAGCTGTTGAACTCATCGATCTGCACCGTCACCGATTCTTCCATTTCCTTGATCTGCGGCACCGCTTGACTGCTGGCTTCATCACTCTTCTCGGCGGGTACTTGGATCGATTTCTGCATGGTGAAATTGGCGGTGATCATGAAGAAGATAAGGAGGAGGAACGTCACATCGACCATGGGGGTCATGTCCATGTCGTCCTTGGGCACCTCCCGCTTCTTCATCTGCATGGGCGGATCCAGTTCTTCCTCCTCCACCGCGGCAGATTCTCGGCGGCCTGAACTGGTTGCAGCGACAGCGGACTGGTCTGCTTCTTCGGATTCCTCTCCCTGGTCGGCTGCCGCTAGTTGCTCTTTCCAGCGCGTGGCCTGCGCCGCTTTCTGAGCGGCTTCCGCCTTGGCCTGCTTGGCCGCAGCAACCTGTTCCTCGGTCGGTAGTTGAACCTTCCCTTCGCAATCGGGGCAGGGGATCTCTCGGCCCAGCATGCGGGCATGGATCGACCGGACGGACTTGCAATGAGGGCACTGGAAGCGAAACGTCGACATCGATGCTCAACCTGACTGTTTGACGCCGATATGTATTAACTGACCCTCTTCCAGCGACTGGCTGATCGCCTGCTTGATGCGATCGACCTCACCGTAGCGGACCGATCCCTCGGACTTGATCAGCACTTCGGTTTTGCCGGTACCAAGTCCCTCTTCGATGTACTGCGCAATCTCGGCTTCCTGCTGCTGGATATCGTTGGAGAAAGGAGCCCCCTCGGGTCGCGTCACGGCGGCCACCTCTCCAGTGCCTCGTTTGAGGACCAGGATGATGCAGTTCTTCTCCACCACCGATCCGCCCTGGGTTGCCATCGGTAGCGTCACCGGTTCACTGCGTCCAATCTTGGATGCTACAAGAAAGAAAATCAGAAGCAGGAAGGTGATGTCGATCATCGGAGTGATATCCATCTCGTCGTCCAGAGGCGCTTGCTTGCGCAGCGCCACCGGTTCGTCGATCTCCTCCTCCAGGTCGTCTTCTAGCTCGTCGCTCATCGATCACCAGCCCCATGCATTCCAGTAGCTGTTTTTCACCCAGTGGCAAACCTGCCACAAGCAAGGCAACTTCTTCCCGTGCTGCGTCAGGCCGATCTGCGGTCGCTACCCGTTTCCCGTGCCAGACCCGCCTTGAAGGCTTCCAGAAACCGGTTCAGCCCTGCGCCGACCAGATCCTGCATTTCCCGAATGCGGTTGGTGATCATCGCCATGGCCATCACCAGCGGAATGGCAATCAGCAGACCGATGGCGGTCGTTTCCAGGGCCACGCGGATGTCACCGGCCAGCTCGTCCGGCTTGACATTGTCGCTGCTGGCCAGCTTGCCGAACGCGCCCATCATCCCCAGCACCGTCCCGAAGAGTCCCAGCATCGGGGCCGTTTTGATCACGGTGACGATCCAAGCCATGCGGTTGTCGAAATCGGCCAGGACATCGCGCTGAAAGCGGTCGGTCACCAATTGACGCACTTTCTGGTAACCCAATCCGCGATTGAGGCTTGCTAGGTGCATCATCATGGGCAGCGCTTTCTCGTTCCCCTCGCATGCCTTCTCTACCGCCGCAAAGTCCCCCGCCCGCAGCGAAGGCTCCAGCTGATCCAGAAAGGCATTCTGCGCATCCTCGTTCTTGAATCGTTTTCTTGCGACGCGCGACAGCACCACGACGACGCAGAAAAGACCCCACAGCGCTACGGCGGCGAGGAAGAAGTAATCCAGAAAACTGACAAAGTTAAAAACGTCGGTCATGCTCGATCTGCTTTCATCAACGAACTGCTGTTGGACTTCAAACGAATAATCGAACCGGATCCTGGAACCTACTTGCCACCGGCTACCGCGCGGTACCGCTGGTCGATCACCACCCACTCGTACCCACCCGACCCTTTGGCCCGGCTTTCAAAAACGGTTTTGGCGATTTCCTTGACCTTCACGTTCTTCCCCTTTTTCTCTCGGGCGTAAAGCATTTCACGCTGCGCGAGGTCTTCCTGCAGAGGATCGGGGATGAACTTGAGAACCATGCGGCGTCCGGTCTGCACGCCCCCTTTCTGAAGCAGCTGGCGGTCGTATTGCAGAAGTGGACCTTCCTGCCGCCACATGAAGTAGAGTCTTTTCTCTGCGTCCCCGGCACCGCTTCGCTTTTTGGCGGCGCCGGTGAAGTTGGCGACGTAATCGACTGTGGAAACCCCACCGCCGATCGCACCCAGTTCAATCTTGTAGAAGTCGAGCTGCGATGCGTACTGCTGTTGGCTGCGCGCTAGAAACTTCAGCTCCCATCGCTCGTACCGAGGCACGATGTCGTCCCCTTCCCCAAGCGGCCCGGGAGGACGCGAGTCCCCTTGGCCGGTACCTGGGGAAGCTGCCAAAGCGGAGGTGTCCAGCGAGTCGAGGGACGCCAAGACGGAACTGAGCGTTTCGGTCACCGCCTCCAACGTCTGTTCCAGCGACGGCTCGCTGATCTCCTCCACCTCTTCCGCCCCAGGCGGCTCCAGATCCCTGGCAAAGCCCGCTGCATGATCCCCACGCCCCGCAATTCGCTCGGGCTCCAGAACAATCTTCTCCGGACCCCATTTGTAGTTATGCAAAAAATAGATCGCCCCCATCATCGCCACCGCTAGGCCGATCATCAGCACCAGGCTCAACAGCATGCTGGAGACTAGATCCACCTTGCTGGTGCGAAGCAGGTCGTATTCGCGCACATCCGACGGAGAATTGCTGCTCGGCTCGATCACGCTCATCGATCACTGCTCCACAAACACAAAATCGGGCCGCACTCCCTGATACCATTCCTGCCATAACGCGACCGCTTTCTTGCGGTCAGCTTCGTTGGGCGGCTGATCGATCGGAAAGACGCGGGTCGTCATTCTCCGAGAAAGAATCCGAAGGGAGTTTTCTGCATACTTCGGCACGTAAGGATCGGGATCGGTCAGCGCATAGATCAGTGCCGGCACAAAATCGAGGTCATCGCCTCGCCCCAATAGCTTGGCAGCACCCCGGCGTGCCATGGGATCCTTGCCGCTGAGGAGTCGGCTGAGCCGGTTGAGCTGTTCTTTGCGACGCTTGGGATCCGCGTCCAGTTTCATCCGGTCCGAAACCAGTGCGTCGTCCATCTTGGCGGTTCCTTCCGCCTCCATCATTTTGAGCATGTCATCCAACGAAGAGGTTTTGGTCTTGTCGACCACCTTCCCATCCACCGATCCCGCGTTGGCAAGATCCTTGGGCAGTTCAAAGCCACCCATCAGCACCCCTTCATTGATTTTACCGATCGCCTTCTGCGTGCTGCGGATCAGGTAGAGCACCGCGAAGGAAGTGCTGACTTCGGGAGGCGTGTTGTCGCGATCTTCTGCCAGAGCCCCAAAGGCGCCGGTCGCGGGATCCTGCACCTTGCGAAACTCTTCGACGCCGCGGTTGTACCATGCCGGGCTTTTGATCTGCTTGCCCTGCCGAATCTCGAGAAACGCTTCGCATCGCTCTTCGCTGTAGCGAAAGTAATAATGCCATCCACTTGCCGCGGCCCGGGTGTAGGGATTCTTGGCAAACATCCCCACCGCATTGTTGATTGTTCCTTCCACTTGTTCGCGCTGCATCGTCACCTTCTTGCGAGGATTGTTCAAATCCTCCTCCACCACCCGCTTGAACGCCTTAGGAATGTAATCCTCTTCGGCGTCCGCCTTGCGGTTGCGATAGAACCCAAGAAAGTCCCCTGCGACCAGCACTGCCGAGAGACCCGCTGCCCCCATCCGGTGATCGATAAACCCGCCGCCAGCCCCTTCGTTGGAGTTGGGCTGATCGCCTCCGATGCGTCCCTGATAGTTCCAGCTGCCCGACGCCAGTTGCTCCGCCTGCAACCACTTCAAACATCGCTCCACCATATCCACCTGCACCGGAACCCCCATCTGATCGAGGGTCCATAGGGCCAGAATGACATATTGCACCTGGGAGGTGTCACCTGTGCGGGCGTGGGCGCCTGCTAGGTAACCGAAAGCGCCATAGGGTCGCTGAACCTTAGAAAAGAAGTCTCGCAGAGTCTCGCATTCCTTGCGATACACATCGACATCCACCGACGCCAGCAGCATCGCCGCCACAGCCGCCTCGTAGATGATTTTCTCGTATCCTCCTCCCGCATCCGGCCTTCCAGTCCGGTTGGTGACATCCTTGGCCAGAGCAATCCCCCGCTTGACCAGCGCGTGATTCGAATCGCTCCTGACCTTGTAATGTGCCAGCGCCATCAGCATGGTGCCGCCTTCGTACTGGCCGATGTTGCCGGCCCCCGACTTTTCCAGATAGTCGACCGCCTTGTCGACCATGTCTCGCACCACCGGGTGGTCCGGGTAGTAATCCTCACCGCGCACAGGTGTCGACCCAATCGCCAAAACCATCGCGGCGACCAGGAAAGTCCGCAACACCCTATCGATTCCGATTCGCAGCCACCAACCGCCGAATCCTGACATCACCTGATCCCCCGCGTTTCCCCCTAGCCGTACGGAACGCCCACCTGGCCTTTCCAAGGTGCTGAGCCCTGCCATCCTACCTCGTCGAACCGGCCCCGCTGCTCGGCGCCGATTCGACCATCCGGTGCACTCGCCGCTGTCCACGGCAAGCAGGTGGCCCACCCGATCGCTTCGACTGGTCCAGGCCCTGTCCACCGCGCAGATGCCCCCATCCTCCCGGTCGCTTCCGATCGAATCGATGGATAGATTTCTCCAACGATCGGCACGATGGCTTCTTTGGGTCGATTCGCTCAGGAAAAGCCCCATCCAGGGGAAGCGACATTCACCAGAATCCAGCCGGTTCCCAGACGATCTGCCACGGCACAAGTCCCGTAGGTACGGGAGCCTTTCCACGGGATCGCCACAGGGAGCCACCAAGCCCATTTTCTGATGCTCGTTCAGTGTACTCGTTCCGCGCCCGGTTTGCACGAATCGGCCTCGCTCTTTTAGGTCGAAAGCCCCAAGCGATCGGCACGCTCCCCTTGTTGGGCGACAGCACCGATCACCTCCCTCACCGGATCGGTCCGCCTGCGATCTGCCCCAGGGGCGATGGAGCGGGAAAGAAAATCCTCGGAACGTGAATTGACAACTCCACCGCACTCCCACTAGCATCGTTGATCCTGGGGCCAGATAGCTCAGTTGGTAGAGCAGAGGATTGAAAATCCTCGTGTCGGCGGTTCGATTCCGTCTCTGGCCACTCTCTTTCTTCACCCCACCCTCCGCGTGGGTCGGTATCGAAATGGTTCGCCTCCGTTTCACATGCTGCCGGCGATTCCGCCAACGCCGATGAATCGTACCGCTCGGTTGGTACCAAAGCCTCCGTTTCCTCGGCTTTGCCAGCGGCTAAAATAAAAGCAGCACAATAGGGCCGATGACCTCAAGCAATGGTCGCTGATTGCTTCGACGTACCTAGCCAACCCTTCCCTCCAGGTCGCTTCCATGTCTGCACCCACCTCCTCAGGCCGAAAACGCTCTGCCAAGCAGATCGTCGACGCCGAATACCTTCTGGCCCGCAGCAAGATTCTCGAACTGGCTGCGACCCTTGATCGCATCGATCGCGGCCAGGCAACCGAGGATGCTTCGGCGGAGAGGAAGCTGCTGGAAGAGGCGATCTGCATCCTGCAATCCCCAGGCCCCGATCGCGCCGAACGCCTTCAATTGCTTCTCAGCCGCCCCTACGATCCCCAGTGGCGCAGCCACATGGGCCTTTGAAGCTCTGGCGATCTGCAAACGAACCATCGAACGACGATGATTCGGCAAAGCTTTTTCTCAGTGAAAGACAACGACGATGGATTACATCGATCCCCACATTCACATGGTCTCGAGGACCACCGACGACTACGAAACGCTGGCCCGCATGGGCTGTGTGGCGATGAGCGAACCGGCGTTCTGGGCAGGGTTCGATCGCGGCAGCGTCGATAGCTTTCGGGACTACTTTCGCCAGCTGACCGACTTCGAGCCCAAGAGGGCAGCGCAGTTCGGTATCCACCACTACACTTGGTTGTGCATCAATGCCAAAGAAGCCGAAAACGTATCGCTGTCGCGTGAAGTGATCGCGATGATTCCTGAATTCCTCGATCGTCCCAACGTCCTCGGTATCGGTGAAATCGGACTCAATAAGAACACCCGCAACGAAGCGACCATCTTTCTAGAGCATCTCGAACTGGCGGTTCGACACGATCAGCAGATCCTGATCCATACACCCCACCTGGTCGATAAGTACCAGGGCACCCGCATGATCCTCGATATGCTGCTGGGCGATTCCAAGATCCAGCCCCATCGCGTTCTGGTGGATCATGTCGAAGAACATACGATCCGGCCAGTTCTGGAGGCGGGATTCTGGGCCGGAATGACGCTCTATCCTGTCACCAAGTGCACCCCCCAGCGCGCCTGCGACATGATCGAGATGTATGGCCCCGAACGACTCCTTGCCAACTCGGCCGGCGATTGGGGCCCCAGCAAACCGACCGCCATCCCCGACCTGATCTTTGAAATGCGGCGACGGGGTCACCCCGAATCGCTCATCCGCAAGGTCGTCTACGAAAACCCAAGGCAGTTCTTTCTGCAAAGCAAGAATATCGTCCTCGAGCGACCCGCCTGAAACTCTACCTCGCCAACCGGCGCTAAGCCCAGGAGCCACCATGCGCACTGTCTCAACTGCATTGCTCTGCGTGGCACCGGTACTGGTCTGCCAAACCTCGCCACCCTGCCAGGCCCAAAGCTGGGAGGATAGGGTGCTGCCGATCGAACTGACGGTGGGATACGCTGTTCGCGCCATCGACATGAATGCCGATCGGAAACTCGACATCGCGATCGTCGACAGCAAACGAATCGTCTGGCTGGAAAACCCCTCCTGGACGGCTCACACCATCGATCAGACTCCTGACGGCCAGGCGGACAATGTCTGTTTTGCACCCCTCGACATCGATGCCGACGGCGACCTTGATCTTGCCATCGGGGGAGACTGGCAACCTAACAACACCACCTCCGGGGGCTCCCTAGCCTGGCTGGAAGCCCCTTCGGACCCGACCCAGCGATGGACTCGGCACACTATCGCGGACGATCTACCTACCCTCCACCGGATGCAATGGGCCGACATCGATGCCGACCAACGGATGGAACTGATCGTGGTGCCACTGAAGGGACGCGGCTCCCAACCCCCCGGCTGGGACGACCAACCAGTCGCCGTCACCCGCTGGAACCCGCCGGCCAGCCCGGCCACGATGGCATGGAAATCGGAAATCATCGAATCGACGCTGCCGGTGATGCACAATTTCCAGCCGATCGATTTCGATGGCGACCGACGCCATGATCTCCTTCTAGCCAGCTTCGAAGGGGTCCACCTTTGGACCCAGCCCGACCCCAGCCAACGACGCCAACTGGTTCACCTGGGTGCAGGGCATGCCGGCGCGGCGCCAGCGAAAGGTGCCAGCGAGATTCGGTTGGGATTCCTTTCGAAGTCGCAGCGATTTCTTGCCACGATTGAACCGTGGCATGGCAATCAAGTCGTCGTCTACGAACAGCCATCGGAAGACCAACCTCTGATAGAGACCCCTTGGCCTCGAAAGATACTCGACAACCAGCTTCAGTGGGGACATGCCGTCGCCTGCGCCAACCTCGACCAGGACGCCGAAGAAGAATTGGTGATCGGCGTTCGCGACAATCTAGAATCCCACCGCTGCGGTGTGCGGCTCTATGACCGCAAGCCCGATGGCAGCTGGTCGCGCACTCTGGTAGCACCAGGACAAGTCGCTGTCGAAGACCTGACCGTCGCAGACCTCGATGGCGACGGCCGACAGGAAATCATCGCCGTCGGCCGGGCCACCCACAACGCGGTGATCTATCGGCAGGTTCCTTGACGAACGGCATCACTTCGCTTCCCGTACGATCAACTCCCCCTGCATCGCCATCCAGTGCCCCGGGAAGGTGCACAGGTAGGGATAGCGACCCGGGGTCGAGGGAGCCTGAAAGTAGATCACCATCTCCTGCTTTGGCTCTACCACGTCGGTGTGGCAGATCACCTTGGAAGACTGCGGTACGTACTGCTTGACGACCGCCTCGGGATCACCGATCAGCCGATTGGCTTCCTCCCCAACCTCCTGCTGGGCACCCGGCGCCAGAAGCACCCAGTTGTGCGGCACCACATCGGGATTGACCAGCCGCACCGCCAGCCGCTCACCGACCGTCGCCTCCAGACGAGTCTGCAAGTAGCTGAGGTTCTTCCCCGTCTCCACTCGCAACTCCCTGGCCCCTTCGATCTTCTTGCCCCAGGGGTTAGGAATCTTGCGCACCACCATCACCAGATCCTGATCGATCGGATGCGAGGGGAGCTGACGCGGTTCCGTCGCGACGCCAGGCAACCCATCTCTGGGTGCCGCCATCTGGTTCACCGTCGCGAAAAGATCGACCCAGCGCCCCTCGGCCACCTGCAACTGGAGATGCAGTTGGTTGCAAAGCGGCAGATCGGGGATCTCCAGGAACAGCTCCCGCCCGTCGCCCGATCGATGCGAGGAACGGATCTCCAGCCGGTCGTGACCCCGAACTCCATAATGCCTCGTCGAGTATTCGGCCGAACCATAGGCCGATGAATATCGATAGTTCCAAGCCTGCGCAAAATGCCGCTCGGACGACTCCTTCACCTCCCCCGAAATCGGCTCGCTGAATCGCACCCAGACGCCATTCTCATGCGCTTTCCAAGCAATTGGCAGGACGACACCACCGCCTGTATATCGAACGCGGTGCAGGCAACCATGCTGCGGCGTGTAGCTGCCCCAGCCACCCATCCCGCCGACATAAAGCTGGCCGTCTCGAGGCGAAAACCTTCCGCGATGCGCCCCGGAGAGAAATTCACCTGCCAGCGGCACCACCGCCCCTTGCCACTGTCCCTCCACCTGATCGCGAAGCAGCAGGAAGTGACTTCCCGTGCCAAACGAAAAGTGGACCATCTGCCCTTGGACGGGCCCCCAACGATCACTGTCGATCGCCACCTGCCCGCCCGAGGAATTGTCCAGGCCGCGCGGCAGATAGACCAGCGGCAATCGCGGTCGCTCGATCGGCCTCCCCACGAATCTCGCTCCCCGATAGCCATAGAAAGGAGGCTGCGCCGAGGGAAGGTCCTTGGAATCGACCGCGCACAGCATGCTGGTGGGAGTCCATTCTCCCTCGGAACAAGGCACGGTCACCGTCCCATCAGGATGCAGTCCCAAACCATCAGGATTGCGGAACCCTTCAGCCAGCACCTCGGCGCTACGGCCATCGCGACTGATCCGCACCAACCCCTGATTGCCACTGGCGGTGTAAAACCTCCCCTGATCGTCACGCTGAAGTCCGCAGATAAAGTCGTGTCCCGCAGGACTCGTCTCATACGCTCCACTGAACCGCTGATAGAAATCGATCTCCTCATCCCCATTGAGGTCGACCAGGCGCGTCAGTTGATCGCGCCCCAGCACAAACAGCCCCTCCTCATCCCACCAGATCCCAAGCGGCTGATGGAGCCCCGAGGCGATGCGGCGCCATGTTGCTTGTAGAGGCACACTGCCCTGGGGATCCTCCTGTGGCAAGGTAAAGCCAGTCCCCTTCCAGACGTCTCCCTGCATCGTGCAGACGATCACTGAACCATCAGGGAGACAGGCGAGGTCACCACAGAACATCAGCGCCTTCCAGGGATTCTCCCACGGCAGCCCGATCGTATCGGTTGCGTACGGAGCCCCATGTCCAGGTTTCACTTCGGTGACGATCCGCTGGGGCCACTGCGGCGGTCCTTTCGCCAGATGATCTCGCATCGAATGGGTCGCCCTGGGGCCCACTTCATTGACAAATCGATCCCCTTCCGCCCATGGTGCCTCGAGGTATTCAACTTCCCCCACACGATACGCAAAAACGACGCGCGGCCCAACGCGATAAAACCCCAGGTACTCATGCGCCCCCTCAGGCCGCTCGCTGGCCACCACCGGCTCCAACTTCCCCTTGGGAAGCAGCCCATCCATGAAACCATGCCGCACGGTCGAAAAGCCGACGAACCCATCTCGCCACTGCGCTTCGTATCGCCATCGATCGGGATGAAAGCAAACCGCTAGCTGCTGCTGATCCCCCAGCCTCAGACAGATCGCCCGCCCAATCGGCTTGCCGTCGATTCCATGAAAGACCCCGGAAAGCATCGACCCAAGTTCGGTCTGGTTCCAATCGCCATTGGCCCATGTCTCTTCCTTCTGATTTCCCCAATGCCCATACTTCCCCCGGTCCATCCCAGGGTATGGCTCTAACAATCGCGCCCTGCGATCCTGCTCCCGAAAGTAATTGGCCTGCTTGGTGTAGTAGTCGTAGACGCGATCCCGATTGACGAACGCCTGCCAGGATGGCCACGCCTGCGGATCGATCGGATCCCGATCGTAAGGAAATGGTGTTGGATCGTGAGGCTGCGCATGGGAAAGCACCGCTTGCCCGATCTCGGCACGAAGCTTCTCATGCTTCCCCAGATCGGCCAGGTAGGCGATCAGGTCCCATTGCGACTTTTCCGGCAGACTTTCCATCAGCCCCTCCGGCATCAGACTGGGGGCCTCCTGCATCCGCTCAATCTGTGCCCGCGGCCATGTCGATGTCTCGCCCCGGTTAGGATCCCTCAGCACCACCTCCCGCTCGCTCTCCGACTCCAGAAACCCCCGTACCGTCTCCCCCTCGTCGGTCAGCAACTGGACGACTCGGTACTTGGCGTCGACCTGGTGGTTGGGGAAGTAAAGCGATTGAGCGATCTGGTCGCTGGACCGCTCGACCCCCAGACGGTTCAATTGCGGTCCCACATTTCCGCCATGCTCCCCAATCCGATGGCAAGACAGGCAGGCAAGCTTGGCCGATGCGAAGACCACCGCCCCCCGCTCGGCTGATCCCTCTTCGATCGCTCGCTTGGCGACCTGCGGCATCTGCTCTACTTTCCACTTGGGTTCCAGGTTCCTTTGCGTCGTTTCGATCGATGCCTCGGCTTTGCGTGGTATCGCCTTACCATCAACGAAATCCCATGCGGCCAGCGGGTTGCCCGAATCGATCCACCCCGCTCGTTCGATCGCCGTCACCGGCAGCAGTCCTGCATCGATCGCCACACGGTCGATCTGGCCAATGCACTGCAGCGATCCCTCGACCAGCCGGCCAACCGCCAACTGCCCTGGCTCGCCCTGCCGACCCGGCTTCATGGCGATCGCCGAATCCAACACCAAGCGACCATCCACCCACAGCCGCATCCGGTTCGCTTCGTAACCCATCGTCAGCAAATGCGACTTGCCATCGCAGACATCGACCGAACTGGTGAGAATCGACGGCTCACTGCCAGGAACATAGACCGCCAATCGACCACTACCCGCCTCGGTGTAAAGCTCCCAATGCTCCCCACTGCTCTTGGCATCGGAAGCCACCAGAATGTTGTACGCATCGCGCTGATCCAGCCGCGCCTGACACTGCACGGTGATCGGTGGCAGCCGGAGAGCAGGGCGGCTTTCGAACAATAACCCGCCCCCCAGCGTCGGCTCCGCAGGCAATTTCCACGTCGTGAAGGCGATCGATTCGGGACGGTCTGGAGATGCATCCAACAACCAGTCTAGCCCTCGCAGGTTGTCTTCCAGGCGCGCCTGAGCATCCAAATCGGTGTGGTTGAGGATTCCGATCGGTCCGCGATACCCGCTAGCGGCAAGAATTTGGAGCAACCGCCGATCCTCTGAACCGCCACCCAAGGGAACAATCTTTTGCCCCTTGCGATCCCCCTGGGGAATCATTCCGTTGAGGTTCACCGCGATCAGATGTGGCAGCATCTTCTGAAGCAGCGATTCGAAGCGATCGATCTGATCGTGCCCATGATGCTGGTTGTAGACAATCCCGACGTTGGACATTCCCAATGCATGGATGATCTCGATCTGATTCTCCGGCTCCCCGAACCAGCCTCCGTGGTTGTAAAGCCCCACTTGGCAACCGATCCGCTCGGCCGCCTCCGCAATCGGCCTCAGCCTAGCCACCTCACCGGCCACCCGCTGCGTTTGCTCCTGAGCACTGGCCACCGGTCCCCCTCCGCCGGTCACCCACAGCTGCGTCTTCAGATGATGCTTTTCCAGCAGTGCCAGAATGCCCTTGGCCTCTTCATTCAGCTCCCCCGGAAACCACCATGCCGTCAGCTCGATCCCATGCCTAGCAAGCTGCTGAATCTCTTCTTCGAACTGCGGAATATGCTCGGCCCGGTAATCGTAAGCCAGCCGCTGAATCCCAAGTTCCTTCAGCATCCGAGCCCGCTGTTCGGGGGTTCGCTTGGAGGCATCGAAAGGAACGATGCACCAAGCGACCAGATTGTCTCGGGCAAAAAGTGCCGCCGACTCCTTGGTCGATAAGATGTCTTGCGCTGAGAGGCGCGGCGCCATCATCCAAGAAGCGCTGGCCATCCACGCTAGAAGACCGACCACCGACAAAACGTATCGCAATGCGCGCATCGATCGAAACCTCCGCCAATCCGGAAAGCCAACCATCCACTGGATGGACGGCCTCCATCATAATGGAAGGCGATCGATCGGACATTTGATTCCCCGCCCACTCCTCGGAACCAGTTGTGCCGGCGATCGCTGGATTCGAGTCGTCGAGAAGGCCTGATCGAGCTACGAAGAAGGAATCGCTAGATCTGGGTGCCATCCATCTCCTTGGAGTTGGCAAGGCCAACCCCAAGGCAAGGGAAAGGAAGCATCGATCGATGGGATTCGGTTAGATAAGACGCCGCCGCAAACGACGGATACTCCCGGTGGCTGCTATCAACCCCAGTCCCACCAAAGCCGAAGAGGGCTCAGGGACTGCCTGAACGACCAAGGTTATCGGCAGGAAACCGGCCAAGGGGTCGTCGTAATTGGCAAACTGAAAGGTACCTTGATTCAGCTTGGCGAAGTCGACCGCAAAGACCGCACTCCCCGACAAACCGAGGATGTCCTGGTCCTGCAGGACAATGTCGGTCAGCGACGTCAAGCTGATTCCAAAGTCATCGCCGGAACTGTCATGGTCGATGTGGAGGCCGTCGAGATTGCTGCTGCTAATCGAACTGATGCCACGAACCACCGATACATCGATCGAACCACTGACCAAACCAGTCACGTAGTTGTTGTAGGTGCCATCGACGACATAATTGGCTGCCGCGCCCGCACCCTTCCATTCGCGGATGTCGGCCAGAAGTCCTCCCGCAATCACCCCATCCGTGTTGACCCGCGTGTAGGTCGTCGAACCACTGAAAGTCCAACGCGTCTGCCCTACAGGCAACGTCGGATCGTTGGTGACGGTGATCACCAAAGCTGCAGAACATAGGGAGCTCGACAGCAACCAAGCTATCAAAGACGCAAAGATTCTCGATCGCAGCATCGTGAGAAATCCTCCTTGAAAAGATAAGATCGCAGCGGTCCTCCTGACTGCTGCCGTCCGTGGACGCCTGACTTATAGCGAAAAAGGGACTTTTCAAGAGGATCAGTTGCGAAGGATTCGCGACGATTTCACGCGAAAACTTTTTTCGCTAGCGAACGGACAAGGAACGGTGCCAATAGGCCCGGCACGCATGGATCTTGCCAGGCCGGTTGTCGCTGGGCCTCGGAACCTTGCTATCGTTCAGACGACGTTGCTTCGGTGGAACTGAATGTCAAGCGTCCGGAGGTGGGTGTGGAGGCC